>ENA-USUK01000297-USUK01000297.1-human-gut-metagenome-genome-assembly--contig:-NODE-297-length-39924-cov-5.292243_pt1 | contig 39924 bp, 19 predicted proteins | sample MGYA00250062_ERZ773400 | MGnify/ENA primary metagenome ERZ773400 (study PRJEB29103, sample SAMN06111961) | human gut metagenome | biome: human gut; feature: ankylosing spondylitis patient; material... | reverse complement strand
ATAAGGATACCGAAAACCTGTCAACCGAAATCGCAAAGAGGATCCAGGACGAAATGACTTATCCGGGACAGGTTAAGATCACGGTGATCCGTGAGACTCGTGCGGTAAGCTATGCTAAGTAGATCGATCATCATTGAATAAGTTTATGGAAGGCCGGGCTGAATAAAGTCCGGCTTTTTTTATTTTTCCGCCAATAATCAGGGGGAGGCTTCACCTTTGTATGCACTGGTTGGGTTATAAGATTGTTGATGGGTGAAGGCAAATAGTAAAAGTGCCTTCACCTGTTACGGTTGTCTTCATCTGCGGGTTAGTCGGGTATGGAAGGTACACTATAGAGTGGCAGTCGCTATACTTTTATTGTTAAACTATAAAACCATAGAGCTTTTGGCCTAAGTCGAAAACCTTTTCGCCCTTGGTGAAAAAGGCTTTTGACAATGGGCAAAAAGGCTTTCGACTTAGGTCGAAAATGAAAAGAGATATAAGGTAAATATTAAATGTTAGTATATTAGGATATTAATATCATTCACAATCTCTTTATTATTCGCTTAAATATGTCGCTTTGTATAAGAGGCCGGATCTGGTGTGTCTGGGCGAGACAAGGTGAAAGTAAATTTTTAAGGTGAAGGCAAGCGTCGGGACTGCCTTCACCCTCTCATATGATAATAGTCAAAGGGTTTCAGGGAATGGTGAAGCCCAATCGGATGCTTGCAAAAAAAGCGGTTGCCGATCTCTGGCAACCGCTTTTTTAGTTTGTTATGTGAAACCGGATTGCTTATTTATAGCTGTAGCCCGCTTTCTTCTGTGCGCTGTTGGCTTTGGCTCCGGGGATCAAAGTGAAGCCCCATTTGTATTCCCGGTCTGCCGGTAAAGTATATTCCGGTTCCGGACGTGAATACCAACTGTCGTAGCCGGCTAATCCTTGCTGTTTCAGGTCTACGCATACTTCAACGAAGTTACGCGGCGCGATGTCGTTGATATGCGTCTGGCGAGGTTTGTCATACGGTCCGATTTCCGGACGGTTGGCAATCTCTTCCGGTGTGAAGTTGTTCCACTGGTACGGGCGGTCGGTTGCCTTGCCAGCGTCGAAGTCTTCGACGGAGTTACGCATTGCGTTGAATTCCATCTCGTCGTCTGCAACGATCAACAGGTTCTTGCCTTTACCGCCTAATGAAATCCAACGGGTATCGCAGTGGTGGCCGTTTTCCTGCGGACGGACGTATGGGAAATACTGTTCTTCAGCCGTGCTCTTGTACTGTCCGATCATGTAACCGGCTTTGCGGTCCCAATAGTTTTCCAGCGGACCGCGGCCGAAGTATTCCAGTTGGTCCATCGTTGCCGGCAGACGGAAACGTACGCCGATACGCGGAACGACCATCTTGTCGCGTTCGCTGACATTGGCGCGGCCCGGTGAGAAGGTCGCGGTGGCGGTCGCTTCGGAAATACCGATCTTCACACCGTCCAAATGGGCAGGCGTGAAGTGGGTGGCCACGTTCATGATACCGTCAGGATAGATCTTGTATGTCACCAGGAACTGGTTGCCGGCCGGCAGTTTATAGTCGACTTTTACGATGGCATTACCATCGATGATCTCGCCTGTCGCGCTTGTCACATTGAAGTTACGGCTTGAGAGTTCCCATATCTCAAGACGTTTCGGGTTGCCGCTTCCGTAGTCGTTATCGTTCGGGGCGCGCCAGAAGTTCGGCTGGATACCGAAGCCTTCGTTGAAGTATTCCGTGCCGCCTACTTTATAGGAAGCCACGACGCCGGCTTTCTTGTCGAATACGAAGTTCACTTTGGAAGAAGTCACCTTCAGGTCGTTTCCTTCTTCAGATACGGTCAGCTTGGGGCCTGCGGCCTTGTAAACGGTCTTGTCGGCTGTTACCGGCAAAACAAACTGATCCTGTGCGATGTCGTATCCGGCAGGGATCACGCCATCCTGTTTGGTCGTAGTCACGACAAAGTTCACCAAATAATCGACGCCGGCCTGCGGTTTCAAGCCTTCTACCGGGACTGTGATTTCCTGGGATGCCTGTGGCGCCAGGTCGAGAGACATCTTGTTGCCTTTGATGATTTTGTTGTTTGCCTTGATCGTATAGCTGATCATGTAATCTTTCAGGCTCGTGAAATAGAAACGGTTTATCACTTTGAATATGCCTTTCGCCACATCTACAGCTTCGAAACCGACATTCTGGTGTGCATATTTCACTTCTTCCATAGCCGGATGCGGAGTGCGGTCCGGGCTCACGATACCGTTGCAAAGGAAATTGCCGTCACTCGGCATGTCTTTGCCGAAGTCGCCGCCGTAAGCATAATATTCTTTTCCGTTTGCATCCTTGGCAAGCAGACCTTGGTCAACCCAGTCCCAAATGTAGCCGCCCTGGAGGTTCGGGTATTTGTAGATCGCTTTCCACTGGTCCCAAAGGTTACCGGTCGAGTTACCCATCGCGTGGGCATATTCGGACGGTGCAACCGGACGGTCGCTGCCTTCTTTACCTATCTCTTCCAACCATTTTGCACTTGGATACTGCGGGACATACATGTCGGAGTTCCATTCCCACTGTGCACGTTCGTAGTTGACCGGACGGCCCATCATGGTCTTTTCCTTGTCCTTTACATATAAATAGGTCTGGTAGAAGTTGTAACCGTTTCCGGCTTCGTTACCTAATGACCAGATCGTTACGGACGGATGATTTTTGTTGCGTTCGTATATGTTGACTGTACGGTCCATATGCGGTTTCAGCCATTCCGGGTTGTTTCCCAACGTACCGCCTTTGCGCAGGTTGTAGTACATGCCGTGCGATTCGATATTGGCTTCGTCGTAAACATACAATCCGTATTCGTCACAAAGCTCGTAGAATCTGCGGTCTTGCGGGTAATGGCACAGGCGGACGGAGTTCAGATTGTTCCGTTTCATCAGTTCGAAATCCTTGCGCATCAGTTCTTCTGTCACGTAATGTCCGGTCTGCGGGTTGTGTTCGTGGATATTGACACCTTTGAACTTGATCGGCTGTCCGTTGAACAGCAGGACGGTGTATGGTTTGCCGTTGCCGGCGATCTGGTCGATCTCTTTGATTTCGATGCGGCGGAAACCGACGTTTTGCGGGATCACTTCCGTCACCTTGCCATCTTCCTTGATCGTCATCAACAGCTTGTAAAGGTTCGGATGTTCCGCGTTCCATGTTTCCACATTATCCAGTGTCTTTTCGAACGAAGTCGTTGTAATCGTGTTCGGGCTTACCCACAACTTGTTTTCTGCCGTAGCAGCCACATTGCCTTTTGCATCTAATAATTCGTATGTCACGTCGATGTTCTTGACCTTGTCAGAATGGTTCTTGATATCTATTGCCAAGCTGAAGATACCGTTTTTATAGGTGTCGTCGAGCGTGGAGACAATACGGTAATCATTGACGGCGATCTTGGGTTGTGACCATAGATAGACATCGCGTTCGATACCGCTTAGGCGCCAGAAGTCCTGGCATTCCAGATAGGAACCTGTGCTCCAGCGGAAGATTTTCAGCGTCAGCATGTTTTTGCCCGGTTGCAGGTATTTGTTGATCAGGAATTCGGCCGGATTCTTGGAATCTTCGCTATAGCCGACTTCCTTGCCGTTTACGTAAACATATAAGCCCGATTTGGCTCCGGCGATGTGTAGATATATGTCACGTCCGTCCCAACCGGCAGGAACCTCGAAGTCGCGCCGGTAAACACCTACCGGGTTTGCTTCCGGCAACAGCGGAGGTTGCGGGTTACGTGGTTTGAACTCATATCCGTGATTCGTGTAGATGGCAGTACCGTGTCCTTGTACCTCCCAGTTTCCCGGAACGGTAATGTCGTCCCAATCGGAAGTGCTGACAGAAGGATCTGTGATGTTGGCAGGAAGGTCTTTGTATGAATCTACGAAATAGAATTTCCATGTGCCGTTCAGCAATGAGTAGAAAGGACTTTTTTCATATCGGGAAGATAGAGCTGTGGCACGGTCTCCATAACTCATGAAAGAGGAGCGGGGAGCCTCTTTATTAACGGCAACGACTTGGATGTCCTGCCAGTAAGGCTTCGCAGGCTGGTTCGTCGCATCGTCAGCCAATGCAGTCCCCAGAAGGAAGCAACTTAATGCTCCTGTGAGCATCGTTTTTTTGATCATGTGTTTCATATGCATTTTTAATTTAGATTAGACTTAGTCTGTTGAAAAGTGAAAGTTGAAAGTGAAAGAGAGTATATCTTTGACTTTCATCTTTCAACTTTCAATTTTTTTATCTTGCTGCGTAGAAAGAATAACCTTCGGCTACCTGTTTGAAAGCAAGTACGCCTGCCTGGTTCAGTTCTACATTCATTTCTTTGCCGTCGGGAAGGTACATGACAACTTCGTCGTCACCTGTGAACTTCAGCAGTTTGGTCGATTCGCCGTTTGCTTCTACGCTCCAGCTCTTGTCTGCTTCATTGAAAACCAGATCTACCGCTTTTTCTTCTCCTTCTTTCTGGATGTGGTAGCCGTCTTTTTGGGTTTCGATGGCATACGTGCCGTCTTTGGTTTCGATTGTTTTTACCGTACCGGCATCTGCAACAGGGTTGCTTCCGCTCCAGAATTCAATCGAGTTTAAAACCAATATGTCGGCTAATGCAGAGATTTCATAAACCGGAACAATCCAGAATGCAACGAATACTAACTCGTTTACAAACTTGCTGTCGATATTTCTGTTCCAATCCAACAGCTTATTTGACAACCCAAATGATCCAATGCATGATGAGAATAATACACTGCTGGCAAGCGTTGCTGCCACTAATAAAGTTAGACTTTTTTTCTTCATGAATATTTAGTATTTGTAGTTAATTTGGGGACGAAGATAACAATTTATACGATAATTGTCATTAATAACAGGACTATAATTATTTATTGGTTACTCTTTATGAATTTCTTTTTGAGCTTGAAACTTTTTATGAAACAAAGAGGCTTCTAAAATTCATTTAAATGATTTTAGAAGCCTCTTTTTATTTTAATAGAGAGTATCGGTTGTTAGTAACCTGGATTCTGATCTGTTGCCAGTAGAGGGTTCAAGTCGATTGCTGTTTGGGGAATAGGTCTCAGCGACATCCGGCTATCCCATTTCATCGTGATGACTTTTTCGCCATCCGGTGTGGAGATAGGAACATTGTTCATCTGCGCACTCCAATAAGCATCGCCATAACGGCTTAGGTCGTCGCTGCGCAAACCTTCACCAGCCAGTTCGATGCGACGTTCGTTTTTGATCAAAGCCAATCCATCTTCCTTGCCGAGGCTTGTCGGTACGTTTGGCATACCGCAACGATCACGAAGCTGATTCAAGGCAGCCTGTGTCTGTCCGTCGAAACCTGTTGTCTGGGTATGAGCTTCAGCAAAGATCAGCAGTACTTCGGCATAACGGATACAGGGATAATCGCCGGTTGCTTGTCCGTCATTATTCGCATCATTTTCCAACGGTGACATTTTGCGGAAGTTGAAACCAGTCTTGGATTCATTATTCCCGTTTTTGATCCATTCATAGATGAAGTTTGTACCGTAGTTTGTCTCATACCAACCTTTGAAGGGGAATAGGATGGAGGCATATAAACGGCTATCACGATTGCGGAATTCCTGCATGTACTCGTAATCTTTCAGTTTTCCACTGTTGATAAGGCCGGATGCAAAAGAAATAAATTTGGCTTCTCCTGCAGGAGCTTTATATTCGTCCAAATCCCCTTTGATAACTTTATAAGCATTCATACGCTTTTCGATACTGGGAATGGACGGTGTTTTGCCGTCTACTGTCCAGTAAGCGTCGACCAGATTTTGTGTCGGAGTCACAGAAGACCAACCTCCTAATTGATTCGGACGGATGCTTGTGTATCGTGTCATATCTTGGTAGTCCCAACTGGAAGCGGTATATTGACGAGTCATTACATATTCCGGATTGTCTGGGTTCCCGTTTTCCGTATGCCATAAAGATTCGTAGCTGAACATGCCTTTCATAAATTTGTCACGGTCGATACCGTATTTGTCAAAATCTATGTATAATTCCATTTCTTCAGCTTCTTTCTTTTGTGCTTCGGTCAATTCACTGACTTGGAATAATGAAAAACCTCCTTTATCCATGATTTCTTTGGCTGCTGCTTCTGCTGTCGGATAGTCGCCGAAATAAAGGGCTGCTCTTGCTTTTACGGCTAAAGCTGCATATTTGGTCATACGTCCTTTTTCGTTCGGATAACTACCTGCATATTTTTCCGGAAGGATAGCTGCTGCTTCAGTTAGTTCGTTGAGAATAAATTCACGGATTTTGCTTGTTTCGTCGCGAGGAATGTTGGGAGCATCGTATGACAATACATCGGTGATCAAAGGAACTTTACCAAATGTTGTTGTCAAGTTCAGATAAGTCCATGCACGCATAGCTCGGACTTCCGCTTTGAACCGTGTTTTCAGATCTTCATCCATCGGAACATTCTCTATTTCCTGCAAGAAAATGTTTTGTTTGCGGACTGTTTCGAAGTTATAGCCTTCGTCATATAGAGCACTGAGGCCGTTTTGCTGATAAATAGCTCCGTTCGATTCCCATGAATATTGGCAGTATGCATCGTTCGTATACGAATCGCTGTGAACAGCTGCGCCGGGAATGCTTGCTGAGTAAACAGCGTTCAGATTATACCATGCATCTTTTTCTGATGTCCAGAATGTTTCTGTTGCAATGCTGGAAGTCGGTTCGACATCCAGGTCACAACTGCAAACTGTTGTTCCCAGAGCTAGGCAGAAGAACGTATGTTTGAATATATTATTAACTGTTTTCATTTTGCTTTTTGTTAGAATGTTAAGTTTACACCAAGTGAAATAGAAGAAGTTCCGCGGGTGTCTGTTCCACGTCCGGACGGTGTTTCCGGATCAAAGTCTTCCATGCGGTGATCTGCACGAATTGTAAATGGATTTTCAGCCGATACGTAAAGTTTCAAAGCATCGACACCTAAATGCTGAATTTGGTGTTTATTGAAATTATATCCGAATGTGATATTTTTGATACGGAAATAATCAGAATCGAACAACCAGAAATCGGAGAACTTATTGTTGAAAGTAGAGTGTGCACTTGTACGCGGATAGATACGAGGATAAGCTGCATTTGGGTCGGGGTTATCAACGGTCCAGCGTTTCAGGTGAAATTCACGTGGACTGGCATTATCAGAGAAAGCCCAAGCCTGTTCCTGATAGAAACGAACCATTGTTCCAGTCACACCTTGTCCGAACATACTTAATTCGAAACCTTTGTAACGTAAGTTTAGATTAACGCCGTATGTAATATCGGGAACGTCACAAGCCAGATAGTCTCTGTCCTTATCGGTCAGTTTTCCGTCGCCATCCAAGTCTACATATTTAATGTCTCCGGCCTGTGGGGTAATGCCGTCTGTTATGTAGTTGCCATTGTCGATGTCTTCCTGTGTCAATAAACCGTCTGAGCGGAAACCGTAGAATGTGCCGATAGCATAACCCACTTTCTTAATCCAAGGGTCTTCGATCATCGGATCGTTTGCTCCTAAATCTTTTACCTTATTCCAGTTTTTAGACAGATTAAAACCAACCGTATAAGAGAAATCTCCAATGGATTTGTTGTGAGATATGTTGAATTCCAGACCTTTGTTACTTACTTTACCGATATTTTGCGAAACCTTATAGTCACTATTGATACCGACTTCTGCTGGACTCGGATAAGATAGTAGGATATCTTTGGTTTGTTTGTCGTAGAATTCACCAGTGAAACTGAAAAGTCCGTTTAGAATATCGAAATCGACCCCGACATTGGTAATCGTTACGGTTTCCCAACCTAATCCAGGATTAGCTGGCTTTCCTTCTCGAATACCGCTGACGATCGTATTTTCGAAGTTATAATTTCCACCCTGTACATAGGTCGCAAAATAATCATATTGTCCTACGTTATTGATATTACCTAACTGTCCCCAGGAAGCACGTAATTTCAAATTATCGATCCAACTGGCATCTTGCATGAAACTTTCCTGGTTAATACGCCATCCGGCAGAGAACGAAGGAAAGAAACCCCAGCGGTTGTCTTTGTGGAAACGGGAAGAAGCATCTGCGCGAAAGTTGGCTTCCAACAGATACCTGTCTTTGTACGAGTAGTTCAAACGGGCAAAGTAAGACATTAATTTATCTTCGTAAACATCACCTTCCGTGCTCATGTCGCTGGGTGCGCTCGAACCTCCATTAATACCCGTCATACCGTTGGTTGGGAAATTGCGGCGCCATGATTTTTGTTGTTGGTATTTGTAATGTTCGTATGAGACACCTCCTAATGCACTTATATTATGGTTTTCGTTGCTCCAATTATAATTGGCCAAACCATTGTAGGTCAAACGACTATTTTCGTTCCAGTCATATGTCATCTTGGAAGCGGTCACATCCGTACCGTTCAATTCTGAGCCGGTTACGAAATCTTTGATTTTATTTCTATTGGCTTCGTATGTTTTACCTTTATAGTCATATGCCTTATAGATCATTTGTCCGGTCAGTGTCAATCCTTTAACTGGTTTAATATCGAGGGCGAGGTCGATCAATGTATTTTGTGATTTGTTGTTGTTCCATCCCCCTTCTTCCAAGCGACGTAGTGGATTACGTTGCATATTTACCAGCGCTGCAGGATTGCCCCCTTCGTAACTACCCCATTCTCCATTGCTTTGACGAGCTACATATGTAGACGGAACGGTTAGAAGTTCTGTATATCCAATACCTCCGCTTTCTGTATTGTTTGTGTTTTGGATATATTTGAAGTTTGAACGCCAAGACAACCATGAGGTTATATCGGATGAGAGGTTGGTGGTCATATTATATCGGTTGGCGGAAGCTCCGGGGGTAAATTTGTCATCATACATATACCCTAATGAGGTGAAATATTTGACTTTGTTTCCTCCGCTTACGCTAACGGAATGCTTTGTCATGACTGCTAAATCGTCCAGCACTAAATCATACCAGTTTGTATTCGGATACATATCTGGGTTACTTCCGTTACGGAACATTTCGATCTCTTCATCCGAATATGGCATCTCTGCATTCGGATTTTCATTGAATGCCGCTTCATTGCTCAAACGAGCATACCATTCCGAACTTAAAACTTTTGGAGTGTATGTTGCGATCTTCATGGATACTGTTCCATCATAGGTCACTTTTACATCACCTTCCTTACCGTCTTTGGTCTTGACTAAGACAACACCGTAAGCAGCACGAGAACCATAAATTGCAGAAGAAGCGGCATCCTTCAGAAAAGATACGCTTTCGATGGAATTCGGGTCCAAATTGGAGAAGAATGTAGCATCTGCTATTGCTCCGTCAATGACAAACAAAGGGGAAGAAGTCCCCAAGTTTCCGCGACCACGCATGTTGATGGAGATGGAACCTTGACGGTTGATAATGGTTACCCCCGGTACCTGTCCTTGAACGGAAGCCAACACGTCCGTATTGACACGCTCTTTCAGCTCTTCGGAGCCGACAGATGCAACGGCACCGGTGAGGTTTACTTTCTTTTGGGTACCATAGCCGATCACGACTACTTCATCCAATTTTTGGGTGTCTTCTTTCAGACTGACTTTGATCGTTTGTTCTCCATTGTATTTGATCTCTTGGGTCAAATAACCAATAAATGAGATAACGATTACATCTCCCTTTTTTACTTCCAGGACAAAATTACCGTTCATGTCGGTAACAGTACCGTTTGTAGTGCCTTTTACAACTACCGAAGCTCCTGCTACAGGGCCGAACTCGTCTTCAACGACACCTTTCAAACTTGCTTGCTGCTGAGAAATGCCAACTTTGGGAGTCGTAGTTTCGTTGGCGGCAAATATCACCCCTGATGAACAAAGGGCTACAGACAACAGCAAAAAACTGACTGGTCTTGCGATTTTCAACATACTAATTGTTTTTTGTTTAATAATAGTTAGATATAATAGGCTTTAAGAGGATCTGTTTTCTTCTACAGCTCACACTTACTTGCTTATTTTTAGTAATTAGGGTCAAAGTTTATGCTTGCACATGCGTAGTTCTTGTAGGACTACGTCCTTTGACGTGGCAAATGTAATACATTTATTTATTATCTTGCATGTTTTTTTAGAAAAAATTAGCAAGAATACTATTGAATGTATTTTAATACCGTTTTTATACATTGAGACAAATATATTAAAATATTTTACTAATACAAATGATATTAATCGTTATTTTCTTTTACGACCTCTATTCTTTACCCTAAATCCTTTGAAAATTCGACAATATGGTTGTATTGTGCAAGATGCATGAATCCATAGTTTGTTTCATATATATCCCGAAGCTCTCAGGAATTTCAACCAAGTACACATCTTAAAATGTTAATTAACAATTAAGCGTTTCCGAGTGTTATTTTCTAAACCTATCAGATTTTCTTGCTTTTTTCTATATACTTATTGTATAGATCTAAATTTATATGGATAGATTCTAATCAATAATTTAATTTGCTATGTAATCGTCTGCTTCCCGCTATATATATTACTTTGGTTATAAATAACTGATAAATAGCATGATGGGATAAATATTTCCACATATTAAAGTAATCTGTCTATTAGCTGAAGATTGTATACTTTCCGGTTGATAATCATAGACCACATAACTTACTAACATCAACAGATTAATTACTAGGAAAATCAGGTTTACTCCCAAGGTTTTCTACAAGAAACAGACTGGTAATTCTGATGTTTCAGTACAAATTCGTATAACTTAATCATAGTCCTACAAGAACTTCATACAAAAAATCCTCATTTTTGCCTATACAGCTTTATATTTCTTACAATAAGTCATAGTCCTACAAGAACTATGTTCTCATTTGCATGGCAAATGTATGACAGATGTTAGGAATCATACCATGAATGTAAAGAATCTATAAGTAAGGTGGTTATCACCTCCTTGGATCTTATTCATATAGTGACTATTATTATTAAACAAAAAACAATTAGTATGTTGAAAATTGCAAGACCAGTCAGCTTTTTGCTGTTGTCTGCTGCTTTATGTTCCTCAGGAACAGTGTTCGCAGCTAATGAGACAGCAACTCCTAAAGTTGGTATTTCTCAGCAACAGAAAAGTTTGAAAGGAACAGTTAATGATGTACTGGGCCCCGTAGCAGGTGCTTCAGTTGTCGTAAAAGGTACGACGAACGGTACGGTTACTGACATGGACGGTAACTTTGTTTTGGAAGTGAATAACGGTGATGTTCTTCAAATCTCTTTCATCGGTTATGTAACACAGGAAATCAAGTACACCGGGCAAGCGACTTTGACTGTGAATCTGGTGGAAGATACTCAGAAACTGGAAGAAGTCGTAGTTGTCGGTTACGGTACACAAAAGAAGGTGAACATGACCGGGGCTGTTGCACAGATTGACAGCAAAGCGTTAGAAAATCGCCCGGTTCAGAACGTTTCTACCGCATTGCAAGGTACTATGCCGGGTGTTCAGGTTACTTCCGGCGGTGGCCGTCCCGGACAGGATGGTGGTACGATTCGCGTGCGTGGTGTTGGTACATTAAACACGGCTGATCCTTATATTTTGGTGGATGGTATCGAAACCGGAACGATGAACTCGGTCGATCCGAACGATATCGAAAGTATTTCCGTATTGAAAGATGCTGCTTCTGCTGCGATCTACGGTTCGAAGGCGTCAAATGGTGTAATCTTGATTACGACAAAACGTGGTAAGACAGGTAAACCACGTATCTCTTATAATGGATATGTAGGTTTCCAGAAACCGACGGAAATGATTGACCGTATCAGCTCTTATGACTATGCGCGCTTGTATAGCCAGTCTATGATCGATGAAGGCTTGAATCCCCGTTTCAATGAAACTGATATTGAGAATTTCAGAAATGGTACTTCTCCTAACACGGATTGGTATGATGAAGCCTATAGAACCGGTGTACAGCATTCTCATAATGTAAGTGTGAGCGGTGGTACGGAAAATGCGAAGTATATGGGATCTGTCGGCTATTTGGGACAGACCGGTATTTTACCGAATGCGGACAGACAGCAATTTAATGCTCGTACAAATTTGGATCTGAAGCTGAATTCCAGATTGACGGTTCGTTTGAATTTGGCATATATCAAGAATGACTATTCCGACCCAATTTCTTCTTATGCATCTGGCATAAGTGAAACTGGTGATCCGAATAGTGCTGCCAGCTCTGATCAGATTATCCGTCAGTTGAACCGTATTGCTCCGTGGATTGTAGGTCGTGCTGAAGACGGTACTTATGGTACTATTGGAGATGGTAACCCACTTGCGTGGTTGGATGTTAACCAAACTGTTGACCGTAAAAATCAGAATTTCTCTGGTACCCTGTCTGCCGATTATAAAATCATCGACGGTTTAGTTGCAACAGTGACGGGTTCTTATGTTAACAATCAACAACACTATCGTGCATTTCAAAAATATATTCAGTACAATCCGAATAAGGAAACAGAACCGAATCGTTTGGAAGAACGTTTTACCGGTTGGCATCGTGCAAATTTTGATGCATTGTTGAATTTTGACAGACAATTCGGTGAACACGGTTTGAAAGCAATGGCAGGTTGGCATACGGAAAAGTATGACTACACCTATAACCAGCAGTTCCGTAAGAATTTCCCGACTAATGATCTGACCGATATCGCGGCTGGAGATGCTGCTACTCAGAAGAACAATGGCTATACACGTGAGTTGGCGATGATTTCTTGGTTCGGACGTATTAACTATGATTATGCCGGCAAATATTTGTTGGAAGGTAATATCCGTTCTGATGCTTCTTCCCGTTTTGCTGATGGTAATCGTTGGGGATATTTCCCTTCTTTCTCTGCTGCATGGCGTATTAGTGAAGAAGGTTTCATGGAAAATACGAAAGATTGGTTGAACAACTTGAAGATTCGCGGATCATGGGGGTTACTGGGTAATCAAGATGCATTGACTGATTATTATCCTTGGATGAATACCTATAATCTAGATGCAAGTTATCCGTTAGGAGGTGCTTTGCAGTCGGGGTATTATCAGAAAGCATATAAGCTGTCTTCTATCTCTTGGGAAAAATCTCGTACATGGGGACTTGGTTTTGATGCGACAGTCAATAACAAGATCAATGTGACATTTGACTACTATGACCGTAGGACAACAGGTATTATCATGGATGTTCCGGTTCCGGCAGAATTTGGTTTGGATGCTTATAAAGATAATGTAGGTGAAATGTCCAATCGAGGTGTTGAAGTGATTCTGAGCTACAATAACAAATGGGGTGATTGGTCGTTTGGTGCAACCGGAAACTTCTCGTACAACAAAAACGAATTATTGGATTTAGGTTTGAGTCCGGATGCCGGAGGTGTAACGGCTGATCCGAACAATGGCAATAAGGTTCGTAAGATTGGTGAAGCGCTGAACACATATCGTGTTTATAAAGCAGATGGTTTCTTTGAATCGGATGAAGCAGCTCAGGCTTGGATGGATAAATATTCCACACAGGCAGGTTATCCGTTTGGAACTAAAAAGTTCAAGGGAGGTGATCTGATCTATCAGGATGCAAACGGTGATGGTAAAATGACGGCTGATGACCGCGTCCTTGCAGGTTCTTCAGATCCTAAATTTACGTTTGGTTTGAATCTGAATGCTGCTTATAAAGGCTTCGACTTATCCATGTTGTTTACGGGCGCGGCTGGCGTGCATCGTTTGATCAACCAGGAAGTAACAGGCTATTTCGGTGGCGATGACTCACATCCGGCAACTGTATGGTTGGATGCTTGGACACCGGAAAACAAAGATGCAACGATGCCACGTGTGGCTTATGATGTAACATCTCCGAGTCTGTCATCTAATGTCGTGTCTACATTCTGGTTGCAGAATTCCAGCTATTTGCGTATGAAGAACCTGCAATTCGGTTATACACTTCCGAAGAATGTGATCAAATCGGTTGGAATTGAAAACGTACGTTTCTACTACTCTGTAGAAAACCTGTTTACTATCCATAATATGCTTGTCAATGTGGATCCGGAAATCGGAGATGAACGCGGTTCCAGTTTCCCGTTAACTCAGACACATGCTTTTGGTGTGAATGTGACATTCTGATAAGAACGATTGTTTAAGATTAAAATTAAAGAATAAAATATGAAACGTGTATTAGTATATATGCTGGCCGGGATGGCATTGGTCGGGACTTCCTGTTCGGACTTTTTGGATACGATTCCCCATGACGCACTGTCTCCCAGCACAACTTGGCAAACAGAAAAGGATGCTGAAAAGTTTTTGATTGGTTGTTATGACGGTTGGGCTGATGAAACGGGTATTCTGTATTGGGATTGTGCTTCCGATTTCGGTTTCAATTTCCATGTCCATGAAAATTATCGGAATATCGGAAATGGTAGTATGACTGCCAGCAACGCAGTTGCAGATTATTATAAATTTGGAATGATCCGTCGTTGTAACGATTTCTTGACCAATATCCAAAATATTGAATTTGCGGATGCAAAGAAGAAAGACAATATGATTGGTCAGGTGAAAACGATCCGGGCTTATACTTATTTCAATATGAACTGGCAGTATGGCGGTGTACCTATTATCGATTCTTATGAAACAGCTGAAGAAGCACAAGTTCCCCGCAATACGGAAGAAGAGGTGAAAAAGTATATCTACGACGAGTTGGATGCTGCTATCCCGATGTTAGATGATGCTCCTGCCGCAAGTGGTTATATTGCCAAAGGTACGGCTTTGGCTATCAAGATGCGTTCAGCCCTTTATTATGCCGACTATCAGCGTGCGAAAGAGGCTGCAAAAGCTATTATGGATTTAGGACAGTATGAACTGGATCCGAGCTTTGAAAATATATTTATGGTGAGCGGACAGAATTCGAAAGAAATCATAGCTGCTGTGCAACATGATGAAAATCTGTATTCAAATTGGATGATCGCCACGATGTATAACAATTCGGATGCAGGTTGGTCTTCTATGGTTCCATCCAAAAATCTGATTGATGCGTATGAAATGAGTAATGGTTTGACAAAAGAAGAGGCTGGTAGTGGTTACGATCCTGTTCATCCTTTTGCAAATCGTGACCCGCGTATGGCAATGACGGTTCTTTATCCGGGTATGGATTGGGTTAATTATAAGGGAGAAGAAACGATCATTAACACATTGGATAAGGAGGTGAATGGTAAAACGAATCCGGATCATCCGGGTACGGCCAACAACTCTTCGAAGACGGGTTTGACTTGGGCTAAATATTTGGCTCCGATGTCTCAATATGGAGATGTTTGGTCTTCGAATGCGCAGACGATCATTTTCCGGTATGCAGAAGTATTATTGACATATGTGGAAGCTGAGAACGAATTGAACGGCCCGTCTGCTGAAATATACGATATGTTGGATCAGATTCGTACGCGTGTAGGTATGCCGAAAGTAGATCAGAGTAAATATGGTACTAAAGAAACATTGCGTGAATTGATTCGTCGCGAACGTTCTATCGAGTTAGCTGGTGAAGGCCTTCGTCGTGCCGATATTCTTCGTTGGAAAGATGCAAGTGGCAAGATGGTTGCTGAAACGGTATTGAATGCTCCTTTGGAAAGCTTCACCGGAACGATCAATTATGATGAAAAAGATCCGTACAAACGTGCAGTCATAAGTGGTGTCGAATTAGTTGAAAACCGTTCGTTCGCTCCTCATAACCGGTATTTACCGATCAAGCAGGATGCACTTGATAAAAACAAGCAATTGAAACAGAATGACGGTTATTAATAAGAACTGATATATTTATCATGTTTTAAGAGGGATATATTGGATCATTTCCAATATATCCCTTTCCTTTGTACAGAAAAACACTAACATAGCATGAAGCATTATCGAATTTTCTCTTTTATCTTGTTGTTCATTTGTGCTGCATTCGGACAAAGTTGCAGTATCTCCTCTTCCGGCCGGGAAGTCCTGGACATGAATACCGACTGGGCTTTTTATCGGGGGGATGTGGTGGAAGGGAGCCGGACGGATCTGGATGATTCAGGATGGATACCTGTCGCACTACCCCATATCATGCAACTGGAAATGAAACATTGCGGCGGGAACTCCATTTATGACGGGATCGGTTGGTATCGCCGTTATTTCAAACTGCCTGCGAAGTATAAGGATAAACGGATTGTCGTCTCTTTTGAAGGAGTGATGACGAATTGCGATGTTTATCTGAACGGCCAAAAAGTGACGGAGCATCATGGCGGTTATATGGGATTTGTCGCTGACCTTACGAACCGTATCGATTGGAACGGCAATAATGTGCTGGCTGTCCGGGTCTCTGCCGAGCCGGACCCGCTGACACCTCCGGGAAAGCCGCAAGACAAGATGGACTTCTATTATTATAGCGGGATTTATCGGGATGTCCGGATGGTGATTACGGACAAAGTATATATCACCGACCCGTTGCAGGAAGATATTGTTGCCGGTGGAGGTCAGTTTGTGACGTATCCCGAAGTGACAAAAGACAAGGCGAGGGCACATCTTGCGACTCATGTCCGGAATTTGACGGATAAAGATCAGACATTGTCTGTTTTCTCGCAACTGGTCGATTCGGTTGGCCACGTTATTGCTGAGGCTGAAACACCGGTCACCTTGCACAAGCAATCGGACAGAACGGTGGAGCAGGACCTCATTGTTAACCAGCCTGCTTTATGGCATCCTTATACGCCTAATCTCTATACCTTGCGTACGCAATTATTATCGGAAGATAAAGTGCTCGACGAAACCACCCGGAAAATCGGTATTCGTACGATCCGGTACACGGCCGAGGAAGGATTCTTTATCAATGGTGAAAAACTGTATATGCGCGGAGCCAACCGTCACCAGGCTTTTGCCAATGTTGGGGATGCGGCTTCCAACTCAATGCAGGTACGGGATGTGATCGACCTGAAACGGGGTGGTTATAATGCGGTTCGCGCCGCCCATTATCCGAATGATCCGGCTTTCTTGGAGGCGTGTGACCGGTATGGGCTGTTAGTAGTGGAGTGTATTCCCGGATGGCAGTTCTATAATCCGGATTCAATCTTTATTGAACGTTTGTATGAAATCGGACGCCAGATGATCCGCCGTGACCGGAATCATCCTTCTGTTGTCCTTTGGGAAACGGCTTTGAACGAATCCCGTTATCCGGTCTCTTTGGCAAAAGAGATTTTCGAACTGTCTCATGCCGAATATCCGGGCGATCAGATGTACACGGCAGGTGATTACTTCGGGCATGCGGAAATGGAGCCCTATTATGATGTCTTTTATAAACAGGTTTCCAAATTCCCGAAAGACGGGGATGTGATGAGTAATTATCCGGAAGATTTTATAGTAGTCAAGCCGTTGTTTACCCGCGAATGGGGAGATGGCGTGGGCGAAAAGCCACGTGTCAGCTTGAAAGAAAGCGAGGAAGAACAGATGCGCCAGTGCCGCAGCCGTATCGAGCAGTTGAATGGTAAAGGCTATTTTGACTGGTGCATGCTGGATGCCAATCCACATATGGGTGGACATTTCGTTTGGAGCTACAATGACTATGCACGGGGCAGCCAGGATGAAACGATGTATAGCGGTGTGGTGGATATCAACCGGTATCCGAAATTCAGCTACTTCATGTTGCAGAGTATGAGGGACAAAGCAGTTTCACAACCCGGATTGTATGAAGGGCCGATGGTCTTTATCGCTTCCTATAATGCTTCGGGAGATTTCGCCTCGTCTACAACAGATATAACGGTTTTTTCCAACTGCGACGAAGTCCGTCTTTATCGTAATGAGAAGTTGATCGGAACTCAGACACGGGAAGAACGGACACCTCTGTTTCGTTCGATTGTCGAGAAAGGCGGCAGTCCGGTGTTCGTCTTTAATGCCGGGGAATATGAAACCGGAACGTTAAAGGCGGAAGCGCTGGTTGACGGAAAGATTGTGGCAACCCACAGTGTGAGCACTCCGGGAAAAGCCGATCGTCTGGTTGTGGACATTAAGACGGATGGCATTGTTCCTGTTGCCGACGGCTCGGATATGATTCCTGTCTACTTTAAGGTCTGTGACAAGAACGGTTCTTTGATCTACAACTCTGGACAGGAAATCCGGATTCAGGTGTCTGGTGAAGGAGTGCTGGTCGGAGATACGATCAGCCGTATCGGTATCAATCCTCAGAAGGTGGAAGGTGGCGTTGGTTTCGCATTTGTCCGCACGACGAAGAAAGCCGGTAAGATTACGGTGAAAGCGACAGCAGAGGGTTTGTTCGCCGGTGAAGCGGAAATCAGCACGAAGCCGTTTGAAGGGAAGTCTCTGCCTGATGGAAAACATGCTCTGTTTACGGGGAAAGAGGAAGACAATGTTGTGGTAAAACCTTCTTCCTGGCAGAAGCGTATCTTGGAGAAACCTCGCCTGAAAATTGCGTCGGTTCAGGTTGGAAGTAGCCAGGACGGGTATCCTGCTTCCAATATAATCGACAATGACGATCATACTTGGTGGATTGCCGGAGAAGACCGGTTGCCACAGGTAGTCACTTTGATGCTGGACCGTCCGACATACGTGGCTGCCAGCCGTATCCTTTTCCAGAAAGACAGTTCTTCCTATAAGCATAAGGTAGAGACTTCTGAGGATGGCGAACGGTGGGAACTCTTGTATGAGCGTGAATGTACGGGCTGGGAATTTAAGCCGATGACGGTTGACCGGGAAGTGAAATATCTCCGCTTGACAATCGAGAATGTTTCCGAAGGGCGTGCCGGCCTGGGGGAAATCTCGCTCTATTAATATATTATATAACGTATAACACGTCTAATCTGAATAGCATGAAAAGAATAGTATATATGTTGGCAGTCCTGTTCTACGGGACAAGCCTTTTTGCACAAGACAAGCCGTTCGACATTGAGCATGCGCCGGCTCCTTTGTTCCGTTGTCCTATCTATGACGGCTCTACCGACCCGACGCTCGAATGGAACGCGGAGCGGCAGGAATGGTGGATGTTCTACACGCAACGCCGTGCCAATGTCCCTAACTTGCAGGAAGTGGCCTGTGTATATGGCAGTAAAGTCGGGATCGCGGCAACCAAGAACAACGGTAAAAACTGGTATTATGTCGGGACAGCGAACCTGCCGGAACCCATGCAAGGACAGAGCACTTTCTGGGCTCCCGATGTGTTCAAGCATAAGGACACTTATTACATGATCGTGACCTTTATCCCCGGTATTCATCCTTTCTGGGGAGGTGATGCCCGGCTTGTCTTTTACAAAAGCAAGGATCTGATGAACTGGGATCTGGTGGAGGAAATAGAAGGTACACATGGTTGTATCGACGCTTCGGCGTTTCAGATGCCGGACGGAACATGGAAGATGTGGTACAAGACTCCCGATTCCAAGACGAATACGGGTGTGAGCAAGGATTTGACGACTTGGAAGGTAACCGGCAAATGTGAGATTGACGATGTCCCGCATGAGGGGCCGATCGTCTTTTATTGGAAAAATAAATACTGGAACATCATCGACGAATGTAATCTGGGATATGTCGGCTTGCACTGTTACGAATCGGACGATGCGACTAACTGGACCTATAATTCGACAATCCTGAACAAACCGGGCCTCCGTCCGGACGATTTCGACCAGGGAAGGCATTGCGATGTCGTTGTGATCGGAGACCGTGCTTTTATTTTCTATTTCACTCATCCGGGACGGACGTATAAAATGGACGGTATGGAAGTGGAAGAAAATACTTGGAACTATCATCGTGCCTCTATCCAGATAGCCGAATTGGAATATGTGGATGGAAAGATTGTTTGCGACCGGGATAAGTATGCAAAGAAAGTCCCGTCACCTATCGAGCGGAAGAAGAAGTAAACGGGAATAAAAAGATGTATAAAATGAAAATAGATCGTTTGTTTGTTGTTTCTTTAGGGGCAATCACCGGATTGGCTTCTTGCTCGTCCGGACAGGAGGAAGAGGCGCAAAGACCGAATATCCTGATCCTGCTTGCGGATGATGCCGGATATGCGGATTTTGGATTTATGGGGGCGACGGATATCCAGACACCTAACATCGACCGCCTGGCAGCCGAAGGGTGTATCTTTACGGATGCTCATGTGGCGGCGACGGTGAGCAGCCCTTCGCGATCCATGATGCTGACGGGCCGCTACGGACAACGCTACGGATATGAATGTAACCTGGATAAGCCGGGAGATGGCCTTCCTGACGATGAAGAATTGCTTCCGGCTTTGTTGAAACGGTATGACTACCGTACGGGCTGTATCGGAAAATGGCATTTGGGCTCCGAACCCTCCCAGCGTCCGAATGCGAAAGGCTTCGATACGTTCTACGGGCTTTTGGCCGGCCATCGTTCTTATTTTTATAATCCTGAAACCAGTGACAAGGATGGCAACCTGCAACAATACCAGCACAACGGGTGGAAACTGTCTTTCGACGGTTACTTCACTGATGAACTGGCTTCTAAGGCACAGCAGTTTGTTACGGAGAGCGAGCAGCCCTTTATGCTGTATATGTCCTTTACCGCTCCCCATTCTCCCAATGAAGCGACGGAAGAGGATTTGGCGCGTTTCGAAGGACAGCCCCGCCAGAAGTATGCGGCTATGATGTATGCGCTGGATCGTGGTGTCGGCAAGATTGTGGACGAACTGAAAGCGGCGGGCAAGTTCGACAATACGATTATATTCTTTTTGAGCGACAATGGCGGTTCCACGACCAACCAGTCCTCCAACCTTCCGCTGAAAGGGTTCAAGGGAAATAAGTTCGAAGGTGGACAACGGGTTCCGTTCTTTGTCGTTTGGGGCGATCGTTTCAAGCGGGACCAACGTTTCACCGGGCTGACTTCTTCGCTGGACATTTTTGCCACAGTGGTGGATGCGTTGGACATTCCGGAAGAAGGATTGCACAAGCCGATCGACGGTGTCTCCCTGTTGCCGTATCTTTCCGGGGAAAAAAGCGGTAATCCGCATGAAGCCTTATTCTGGCGTAAGATGGATACACGGGCCATCCGTTCCGGTTCGTACAAGTTGATCATTACTCGTGGTGTCGATTCCGTCCTGTATAATATGGATCAGGACGTGGAAGAGATGCACGATCTTTTATCTTCCGAGCCGGAGAAAGCACGGGAACTCATGGAGCAGTTGAGCGAATGGGAGCAGGCCTGTTGCAAAGATCCCCTTTGGATAGAAGAGGGTTGGGCCGAAATCACAAACGGCCTGCATGAACGTTTGATGAAAAACAAGATAAGGACGGCACAGGATCTTTGATAAAAAAGCCTCGGCATAAAGTCGAGGCTTTTTTTATGGATAAATTGTATCTTTGCAGCCATAAAAGAGAAAAAATATGATTTCTGTTGAAGGACTTACAGTTGAGTTTGGCGGGTTTACGCTTTTTGATGATGTTTCGTTTGTGGTAAATAAGAAGGATCGTATCGCACTGGTGGGAAAGAACGGTGCGGGAAAATCGACGATGCTGAAAATATTTGCCGGCTTGCAGTCTCCTACCTCCGGGACGGTCAGCGTACCGAAGGAGACGACGATCGGTTATCTTCCCCAGCAGATGAAGCTGGCGGATACACAGACGGTACGCGAAGAGGCGGAACATGCCTTCGAGCATATCCATGAGATGGAAAAGGAGATAGAACGGCTGAACCAACAACTGGCCGAGCGGACAGATTATGAAACGGAATCGTATCAGAACCTCATAGACCGTGTCACGCATCTGACGGAACATTTCCAGATGATGGGCGGAAACAATTACCATGCCGAGTTGGAACGGACGTTGATCGGCTTGGGATTTAGCCGTGAGGATTTCGACCGGCCGACCTCCGAGTTCAGCGGGGGATGGCGCATGCGTATCGAGCTTGCCAAGCTCCTGCTCCGCAAGCCGGATGTCCTGCTGCTGGACGAGCCGACCAACCATTTGGATATAGAGTCCATCCAATGGCTTGAAAACTTCATTGCGACACGTGCCAATGCGGTGATCCTTGTTTCACATGACCGGGCGTTTATCGATAATACGACTTTCCGGACGATAGAGATAGAGCTTGGGAAGATTTATGACTATAAGGTAAAATACTCCGAATATGTGGAACTGCGTAAAGAGCGCCGCGAACAACAACTTCGTGCCTTTGAAAACCAGCAGAAGAAATTGGCCGATACGGAAGCTTTCATCGAGCGTTTCCGCTATAAAGCGACCAAGTCCGTGCAGGTGCAATCCCGTATCAAACAATTGGAAAAGGTTGAACGCATAGAGGTGGACGAAGTGGATACGGCTATGCTGAGCCTGAAATTCCCTCCGGCTCCCCGTTCCGGTTCCTATCCGGTGATTGCGGAAGATGTGGCCAAGCGCTATGGCGACCATCTGATTTTCGAGCATGCCACTTTCACTATTAACCGCGGAGACAAAGTCGCTTTTGTCGGCAAGAACGGTGAAGGTAAGTCCACGCTGGTTAAATGCATAATGGGAGAGATCACCGATTTTACAGGAAAGCTTCAGTTGGGGCATAATGTGAAGATCGGCTATTTTGCACAGAACCAGGCACAGTTGCTGGATGAGAATATGACCGTTTTCGATACGGTGGATTACGTGGCACAGGGGGACATCCGTCTGAAGATACGGGACATATTGGGGGCTTTCATGTTCGGTGGAGAAGCGTCGGACAAGAAAGTGAAGGTATTGTCTGGTGGAGAAAAGACCCGTCTGGCCATGATCCGGCTGTTGTTGGAACCGGTGAACCTGTTGATCCTCGACGAACCGACCAACCATTTGGACATGCGTTCGAAAGATGTGCTGAAAGATGCTTTGAAAGAGTTTGACGGTACGGTTATCGTCGTCTCGCACGACCGTGAATTCCTGGATGGACTGGTAGACAAGGTTTATGAATTCGGAAATAAACGGGTGATCGAACATTTGGGAGGTATTTATGATTTCCTGGAACATAAGAAGATGGATAGTTTGTGCGAATTGGAACGTTCCACCCAAACGACAACCTCTATGGAAGGAAACGCTGCGGAGCCGACCCGAAACAAGCTCTCTTATGAAGCCCGCAAGGAACAAAGCAAGGCAATCAAGAAAGTTGAAAAAGCGATAGCCGAATCCGAAAAGAAAATAACGGAACTCGAAAACTCCATTGCTGCTATCGAGGCCAAGCTCGCCACTCCCGAAGGGGCGGCGGATGTTTCCTTATATACCGAATATTCCGAATTGAAGAAGAAACTTTCCGACACGATGGATCTCTGGACGGAACAGACCCTCGAACTGGAAGAACTGAATGCAGCCAATAGTTAGCAGTCGATTCTTGGTAGATACGAATCATAAATGATGATTTGCAGTCCTGCTATTTAAGCATGGATTGCGCGGATTTCCGACCCTGCTAAAATAAGGATACTGTAATTATAACTAATAAACAAATACACAGATATTTACTGCCGTTACTACCATTCTTTTACTTTTCGCCCTTAGTCGAAAAGGCTTTTGACAAGTGTCGAAAGGGCTTTTGACCAAGGGCGAAAAGATTTTCGACCAAGGGCAAAAGGTCAATGATTGGGCTGTTTGACAATAGAAGCATGGCTATTGTCACTTAAATAAAACCTTCCTGGACCGACTTACTTTCTCTGTTTTGAAAAAGTAAATATTAACGCTTGGTTTTTAACCCTCTTTAGAAAATCTTCCTACCTTTGCCTACTTAAAACTAAAAAACACAAACTTAATTCTTGCGCTATGTTAACTCAGATTATAAATGGCAAGATCCTTACCCCACAGGGCTGGTTGAAAGACGGTTCTGTTCTGATAAGCGATAACAAGATTTTGGAAGTGACTAACTGCGATCTGGCAGTGGTAGGAGCCACTTTGATAGACGCTAAAGGCATGTATATCGTGCCGGGCGGAGTAGAAATCCATGTTCACGGCGGTGGAGGCCGTGACTTTATGGAAGGTACCGAAGAAGCGTTCCGGGCAGCGGTAGCCGCTCACATGCAGCATGGTACGACCAGTATTTTCCCCACATTGTCATCCTCGACCATCCCGATGATCCGCGAAGCAGCTGCAACGACTGAAAAGTTGATGGCGGAAAAAGACAGTCCTGTCCTGGGGCTTCATCTGGAAGGGCATTACTTCAACATGAAGATGGCCGGCGGGCAGTTACCGGAAAATATCAAGAATCCGGATCCGGAAGAATACATTCCCCTGTTGGAAGAGACACATTGCATCAAACGTTGGGATGCCGCTCCCGAATTGCCGGGTGCCATGCAGTTCGGTAAATACGTCACCTCGAAAGGCGTGTTGGCATCTGTCGGTCATACGCAAGCCGAATACGAGGATATTCAGACTGCCTACGAAGCCGGATATACCCATGCCACGCACTTCTACAACGCGATGCCCGGTTTCCACAAACGTCGTGAATATAAATATGAAGGTACGGTCGAGAGTATTTATCTGATCGACGACATGACGGTCGAGGTGGTTGCCGACGGTATCCATGTGCCTCCGACGATCCTTCGTCTGGTCTATAAGATCAAAGGCGTGGAACGTACTTGTCTGATCACCGATGCGCTGGCTTGCGCCGCAAGTGACAGCCAGACGGCGTTTGACCCGCGTGTGATCATCGAAGACGGTGTTTGCAAGCTGGCCGACCGTTCAGCTCTTGCCGGCAGCATTGCGACTATGGACCGCCTGATCCGTACGATGGTTCAGAAAGCCGAGATCCCGTTGGAAGATGCCGTTCGCATGGCTTCCGAAACTCCGGCACGCATCATGGGTGTTTACGACCGTAAGGGGTCTTTGCAGCGAGGTAAGGATGCGGACATCCAGATTCTGGATAAGGACTTGAATGTCCGTGCTGTCTGGGCGATGGGTAAATTAGTGGAAGGAACGAATAAACTGTTTTGATTTATGCTGACACAAATAATAAATGGCCAGATCCTTACCCCTCAGGGATGGTTGAAGGATGGCTCCGTATTGATTAGCGACGGAAAGATTCTGGAAGTGACGAACAGCGACCTGGCTGTTATCGGCGCCAAGGTGGTGGATGCCAAGGGTATGTATATCATTCCCGGTTTCGTAGCCATGAACGTGCATGGCGGAGGCGGCCATGATTTTAAGGAATGTACGGAAGAAGCCTTCCATAGTGCTATTGCCGCCCATATGAAACACGGTGCGACTACTATTTTTCCCACTTTGTCGTCTTCTCCTAAAGAATCGATCTGCAAGGCAGTCTCCATTTGCGAGAAGCTGATGGCGGAAAAGGACGGTCCCGTATTGGGACTTCATGTGGAAGGACCGTATCTGAATGCCAAGATGGCCGGTAACCTTTATGATGTGAAAAATCCGGATAAGGAAGAATATATGTCTATCCTGGAAAGTACGAACTGTATTAAGCGTTGGGATGCCAGTCCTGAATTGCCGGGTGCGCATGATTTCGCCCGTTATCTCAGGTCGAAAGGTATCCTGGCTGCCATTACGCATACGGAAGCCGAATTCGAGGATATCAAAGAAGCCTATGCGGCAGGTTTTACCCATGCGGCACAGTTCTACAACGCAATGCCTGGTTTCCACAAGCGTCGTGAATATAAATACGAAGGAACGGTGGAAAGTGTTTTCCTGATGGATGATATGACGGTGGAAGTAATTGCCGACGGTAAACATTTGCCTTCTACGATTCTTCGCTTGGTGTATAAGCTGAAAGGTGTGGAACGCACGTGCCTGGTAACCGATGCGTTGTCTTATGCTGCAAGCGATGTGAAACCGGACGAAGGCTCACGTATTATCATTGAAGATGGTGTTTGCAAGTTGGCCGACCATTCTTCGCTTGCCGGAAGTATCGCTACGATGGATGTGCTGGTCCGTACGATGGTTCAAAAAGCCAATATCCCGTTGGCCGATGCCGTTCGCATGGCTTCCGAAACTCCGGCACGCCTGATGGGGGTATCCGACCGTACGGGTACGTTGCAGCGCGGAAAAGATGCCGACATCATCATCCTGGACCGTAACTTGACTGTCCGTGCCGTTTGGTCGATGGGAAACCTGGTTCCGGCTGCCAATACGCTGTTTTAAGAAGATTAGAACTGATAAAGAATGAAGAACAGGTTTGTGGATGACGCGGATAAAACGGATTGAATTTATTTTATCTGTTAAGATCCGTCCGATCCGTGTCATCCGCGAACCTGGTTCTTAAATGATACATTTGATTCATCTCTGCCAAAATCCGTAATATCAATATTTCCTATAACCGTATTGATTTTTTAAATGCTCTGTAAAGCTAAGTTCGTTTATTTATTAGTATATTTGTGATTCAAGTTATGATATAATATACTAAATCGAGAATTAAACATGAAAACAGACCTTAGTTCGCAGATTACCCTGACGCGAATACCGCAGCGGTATTATCGTCCGGAGAATGCTTTTGAGCATTCAGTTTTGACCCGTCTGGAAAAGATCCCGACAAACATCTACGAATCGGCCGATGAAGGTTCGTTTGCCATCGCTAAGGAGATAGCAGACCAGATTCGCAAGAAACAGGAAATCGGTGAAAACTTTGTGATGGCTATTCCCGGAGGCCGTTCTCCGCTGAGCGTATATAAAGAATTGATCCGTATGCATAAGGAAGAACAACTGAGCTTCCGCAACGTGGTTGTCTTTGTTGAATATGAATTCTTCCCGCTTGTCTCTCCTTCTGCCGGCAACGTGGCACAGCTGAAAGAGGCTTTGCTGGACCATATCGATATTGCCCCTGAGAATGTTTATGCTCCCGATGGATGTATGCCGAAAGATGCCATCATCGATTTCTGCCGGATGTACGAAGAAAACATCCAGAAGGCAGGCGGTTTGGATTATATCCTGTTAGGTGTGGGACATGCGAGCAACATTATGTTTAACGGTGTAGGTGCGACGCTGAGTTCGCGTACCCGTCTGGTTCTGTTGGAAGGAACTGCCCGTAAGGAAGCTTCCCGTACGTTCCCGTCATTGGACAATGTGCCTGCGGGAGTCATCACGATGGGGATCGCTACCATGATGAAAGCCCGTAATGTGATCCTGATGGCGTGGGGTGAAGATAAGGCGAAGATCATCGCCAAAACGGTGGAAGGCAAAGTGAGTGACGCTGTTCCCTCTTCTTACCTCCAGAATCATACGAATGCGAAAGTCGTGGTCGATCTGTCTGCCGCGTATGATCTGACACGTATCAGTCATCCTTGGCTGGTTACCAATTGCGAGTGGGATAACAAGCTGATCCGTCGCGCAATCGTTTGGTTGTGCCAGTTGACAGGCAAACCGATCTTGAAACTGACAAACAAGGATTATAGCGAAAACGGCCTGGGTGAGCTGCTCGCCCTGTACGGTTCGGCCTATAATGTGAATATCCGGGTATTCAACGATATCCAGCACACGATTACCGGATGGCCGGGCGGCAAGCCGAATGCCGACGATTCAAACCGTCCCGAACGTGCAACTCCGTATCCGAAGAAAGTGATTATCTTCAGTCCGCATCCGGATGACGATGTCATCTCGATGGGCGGTACATTCCATCGTTTGTGTGAACAGCATCACGATGTACATGTCGCTTACGAAACTTCCGGCAATATTGCCGTAGGGGATGAAGAGGTAATCCGCTATTGCGAATATCTGCGCGACGTTTGTGCCAAATATACGGAAGACGAAACGGTTAAGAAGAAAGCCGAAGAAATCATCCATTTCCTCCGTTATGAAAAGGTGGAAGGTGAAGCTGAAAAACGCGATGTCCTCTTTATGAAAGGCACGATCCGCCGGGAAGAAGCCCGTGCCGGTGCCCGTTACAGCGGGATCAAGAGTGACGATCATATCCACTTCCTCGACTTGCCTTTCTATGAAACAGGGCTGGTGAAGAAGAACGACTTGAGCGAAGCGGATATTGCCATCGTGAAGAAGTTGCTGACGGATGTGAAACCTGATGAGATGTTTGTCGCCGGTGACCTTGCCGATCCACATGGAACTCATCGTGTATGTCTGAATGCCGTTCTGGCAGCTATCGACGAGCTGAAGGATGAAGAATGGCTGAAGAACTGCCGCATCTGGATGTACCGCGGGGCTTGGGCCGAATGGGAAATGGACCATGTGGAAATGGCTGTTCCTATCTCTCCCGAAGAATTGCGGCATAAGAGAAATGCGATCCTGAAACACCAGTCTCAGGCTGAAAGTGCACCGTTCCTCGGAGACGACGAACGTTTGTTCTGGCAGCGTGCCGAAGACCGTAACCGTGCTACTGCCGAACTGTATCATCAGTTAGGCCTTGCATCTTATGAAGCGATGGAAGCATTCGTACAATATGTTCCGGTTCGATAAGTAAACCGGATTGTCATAAAAAAGAGAGGGCGGACCGATCATCGGTCCGCCCTTCCTTGTTGTTTAATATATATATGAATTAGTAAGTGGTTCCCTGGAAAACATTGGAGTCAGAATAAGGAAGCAATGTCCCGTTCATTGTCAGATTGTTTCCTGAGAAGTTCGGATCTACAGTAACCATTGCATTATTGGTCCCGCTGTATAATACCAGGTTTACGGTTGCAGAGATAAAGATACCTTGTACGCTCATGGACAGATACACGTTTCCGTTGTTTTCTTGTTTGACCTGTACATTGGATGCCGAGCCTTGTACGGTGATGCCGCCTAATCCGTTAGGACCGGGGTAAGGAGAGTTGGATGCGATCTGAACCATGGCCTGTCCGTCATTCAACGAAACGAAGTTAGTGTTTGAGTTTACATAGTAAACACGTCCGTTCAACGGTTGTACGGAGTTGGCTTCGAGCACGAACGACCGGTTTGTGATAGCCTGCATGGCATTGTTGAATGCTTCTTCGCCCATAACGGCGTCCTTAGCTAACCTTTCTTCTTTTTTCTCTTTTCTTTCCTGCTTTTTTTCAGCTTTTTCTGCGGCTTTACTTGTCTGAGCCTGCACATGTGTCATGCCACCCAACAGAAGGGTGAAGATCACCATCATAGATACAATTCTTTTCATACGACTTAGTTTAAAACGTTTATTCAAAAATGTAATAAAAGAACAAGCAGATAGGGGAAATGTTTAAAATCTCCCGTATTTTTGCAGGTATAATAATCGTTTGATATGAAAATAGATGTTTGTTTTTCACCGGCATTATATCCGGTCTATCATAATCCGGAAGCTATCGTGGTGGTCGTGGATGTGTTTCGGGCAACGACGACGATGGCCGCCGCTTTTAGTAACGGAGTGCGCAGTATCCGTCCGGTCGCTACCGTTGAAGAGGCTGAGGCATATAAGGCAAAAGGCTGGCTGGTCGGAGCGGAACGGAATGTGAAGCGATGTAGTTTTGCCGATTTCGGAAATTCCCCGTTTGATTATACGGCGGAAAAGGTTTCCGGGAAAGATATTGTGTTCACCACGACCAACGGTACACGTGCGATCACGATCGCCAAATCCGCTTTCCGGGTCATAACGGGAGCTTTCATCAATCTGCAGGCGGTGGCCGGTTACTGTGTCCGCCATAAGCGGGATGTAGTCGTGCTCTGTTCTGGCTGGCAGGATAAGGTGAATATAGAAGATACGCTTTTTGGAGGAGCTTTGACGGATGCGTTACTGAATACCGGTTTGTATGAGGCGGGCAGCGATGCTGCCGTGATTGCCCGGGATATGTGGACGGGCAACAAGGCGAACCTGCTTGCCTATCTGGATACGACGGATCATATGGGACGCTTGAAAGCGAACCATCTCGAAGATGCTGTTCCCTATTGCCTGACTTTGAGTATTACGGACAAGGTTCCCGAACTTTCGATAGAAGGAGATACATTAATATTACGCTGATAAGGAATGGAATATATGGAAGAACATGGTGGAAAAGTACGTTTTGGAGTAGTCGGAACCAACTTTATAACCGACTGGGTGATTGCCGGAGCACGGCAGGATGACCGTTTTGAACTGGTTGCTGTTTATTCCCGTAAGCAGGAGACGGCGGATGCCTTTGCCGCCAAACATCAGATACCTTATACTTTTACCTCTTTGGAAGAGATGGCAAAAAGCCCGTTGATCGATGCCGTGTATATCGCATCGCCTAATTTCCTTCATGCAGAGCAGAGTATCTTGTGCATGAAGCATGGAAAGCATGTACTCTGTGAGAAACCTTTCGCTTCGAATGCGTGGGAGGTGAGGGAGATGATCGCAGCCTCTGCAAAATATGACGTTACGCTGATGGAGGCGATGAAACCGACCCTTACCCCGAATTTCCGGTCTGTGCGGGAAAACTTAGGACGCTTGGGAACGATACGGCGTTATTTTTCCTGCTATTGTCAGTATTCTTCCCGCTATGATAAGTTCAAGGAGGGAGTTGTGCTGAACGCATTCAGGCCGGAATTGTCGAACGGGGCGATGATGGATATCGGGATTTATACTGTTTATCCGATGGTCGTTTTGTTCGGACGTCCGAAAAAGATAGATGCTTCAGGAATCGTTCTTTCATCCGGTGCGGACGGACAGGGAGCCGTCAATTTCGAATACGAAGGGATGAATGCGACCGTTCTCTATTCCAAGATAGCCAATTCATCCTTGCCGACAGAGATACAGGGAGAAGAGGGAAACATAACGCTCGACCGTATCAATATAATCGGAGAGGTAAAATATACTCCCCGTCTGGCGGCCGCTTCCGGTAGAGGTCCCTCTGCCGAAGCTCAGGATATAAGCGTCGTGACGGACAAGGATGAATATTATTATGAGGTGGCGGAGTTTATCGATCTGGTTCTGTCCGGCAAACGCCAGTCTGGAATCAACAGCCACGAACACTCCCTGATCACGTTGGAGATCATCGATGAGGTGCGCAGGCAGTTGGGAATCCGGTATCCGGCTGATCGATATTGATTGTTACTTTTCTCCCAAGAGAAAAGTAACAATCAATATTCCCGAAGGAAATACCGCATTAGGAACTCCCAGTTCTCGTGAACGATCGCTTTGCTACGTTCTTCACCGGCCAGGCTCTTCGCTTGCGCATCGGCTAACATGCCTTTTTCTTCCAATATTCTCAGCAGATACGGGCTGCATTTCCGGATCATGAAGAAGGACAAACCTTGGTTTTCCGCCTTTTTCTGATTGTAGAAAGGATTGTTTTCGTCTTTGATATACTCAACACCATCGGCCAGGACTTGCAAACCTTCTGACGGAGTGGCATAAACGGCAAATTTCCGGGAGGCGGTATCGCCTGTCGCTCCTTCCGTCTCGATGCCGATCTTCGTCAGGAAGTCGAGGAATTCACGCTTGTTTTGGAAATAAAGGAGTGCTTTTCCTTCTGCCGCTGCCGTGAATTTCTCAAAGTGCTCGGTCAGCATTTTCTTGCTCTCTTCGGACACCGGTTCTTTGAATGCCTGTGACTTTTCACCTTCTTCAACGAACAAGCTGTGATCCGGATGGTCTGCCGGAAAGATCAGCGAAAGCCATTTGGGAGCCGTGTAAGCCAAAAATGCACTTTTGGAAATATGTGCCAGAGCCTCGTAGGCGGTCATGATGAACTGCTCGTCTTTCTCTTTCGTTTGTTCCCAATATTCCTTAACTGTATCTGTCAGTTCCTGGTGTGAATCGGTAAACAGGTAACATTGATAATGAAACCAGTGAAGCAACTCGTTATATTTGTCGACATCCTCATAGCGGGTTTCCGGAGCAAAGAGCTGTTGCAGCCGTTCGTTCTCCGGTGCAGTTGTCCATTCGTCACAGAACATCTGGTAGATCAGTTTGGCTGTGTCGCCGTTTGCCGCATTGTCGGGACTGACGAATGTGCCTTTGTGAAACCCGTGATACTGCTGTGTGTAATGCCAAAGCAAGAACCGGATATCTTCGTAGTTGACCTCGTCATCATAATAGTGATCGTCAGGTGTATAAAACGGCAGGAATTTACCGTATAAGGCTTTGTGTTCCGTGATGAACGATCGCCAGATATTCAGACCGGAAATCACATCTTCGAAATAGGCAGCCATGCGTATACTGATCTGTTTGACCTCGTCCTTCTCAAAAGAATAGGCAAGACGTGTTTCTTCCAACATGCCGTAAATACGGTTTGCGATATTGGTATAATAGGAATCTGTCGGATCTGACTGTTTATAAGGGTGCAACTGCAACCAATCTTTCGGATAGATTTTAATGTTCTTCATACTATAGATTATTTGTGCCCAATCGAGCAATAATTTTAAGGTCACAAATGTAACAAATATTTTACAATTTATTGTCCGGCAGCACCTCGTCTTTGAACTGTTCGTGAATCCCCCTCCCGGCTGTGTGCAGAGAGGGGGATTTTTATGTGGGGGCGGTTCGCGATCGCCCTCAGTTTGCATATAATAAACAGGGTTAGCGTACGATTATTTTCCGTGGCATTTTTCTTGAGAGGCGTACAATGTAGACTCCTGCTGCCAATCCATTGAGCCGTGTGTCGCCTACCGGAATGTTGCGGTAGAAGAGAGTGCTTCCGGCGAGGTTTACCACCTGTATCTGCTGTGGGGAAGAGGTGTGGATGAAGATCGTGCCGTCGGCGGTCCATATCTTCGTGTCTGTTTCGATACTTTTGATACTTGTTGGAAGATTCTTCACGATGCCGGAGATAGAGACGATCTTCAGCCACGTTGTTGATCTTGTATCTGCCATTCGTGTCCGGTATGATCGTCTCGCCGCGATCGGTGGTGACAACAGGGATGGACTCACTATAGTTTTCATCCAAGGTGATGGCGAAGGTGAAACTGTATCCTTCCTCGACCGTATGGTCACCTGCCTGCTTGCTGAGTGTCGCGCCTTCCACGGAGGGGAGAGTGACGGTGTGGTAGGTGGCTGCCGGCGGAGTATATATCCTCTTAAACTCGGCAGCGACTGTAAAATCACCGTCGGGAGCAGTAAAGCTGCCATCTGTATCAACCGTCACATTGTTATTACCCTGTCTTACAGAGAAGCTTTTGATACTATATCCTGGTGAAGGAGTGGCGATTATAGTCATCGGTGTGCCTGCTGGGACCTGGTCACCGTTTTCAAAGAGGGTTTCTCCCTGGTCGGCTCCGATCGTGCCTTTGAGAGCTAGCGTGCCGTTCTCGACCGTTGTCGGAAAGGTGATGGCACACAATGTGGCGTCACCCGGATAGCGGTAGTTGAAACCGGCTTTATAGAGCATCTTATTGTCGGCCTTATGGGTGAAACTGTATGTACCCGACAGTTCGGAAGCCGTGATAATTGACTGGTTATCCGATGCTTTTCCGTTCAAATTGACCAGATGGAAATCTCCGGTCAGTCCGGTCCCTTCTATTTCCATAGTCTCTCCGTTCCCCATGTCGAGCCTGAATGCCGATGTCTGGTCCTTTTCTTTGATAAAAGAGTTTTCCAGGATGACTTTATCGATGGAGCGCAGTTCGGAAATCAGATAGGGAGTGTCGGCTGTTCCGCAGTTTCTGTAGGTTACATGTGTTTTGTGGTTATTGTTGCTGTCTATTTGTCCGATGGTGGTATGGCCTTTTTCTATGGTGATCTGGATTATTCCGCTGTAAGTGGGAGTTGGTGAATCTGCAGACAAGGAATAGTCGATGCCACTTATTCTTTTGACCTCTCCTCCTTTCACGTTTATGTTGATCTTCCCCTCGACAGCTGAGGAGCAACCGATCAGGCTCCCGGTGATTCTGCCGTCCAGAACGGTGAGATTGACATTTCCCGAAACTTTCCCGTGTACTGTATTATTGTAGTTAATACCAGCTCCGTGTACTTCCTGGATGGGATTATCTGCGGATGTGTCAAGTGTCACATCCGTGTTGCCTGCCGTGCCGGTTCCTTCCGTGTTGCCGATGATAAAGCCGCTGACAACCGTGTTATCGCCAGAGATATTCGTCGTGGCTGTACCGGTGACGTCCCCGTTCCAGCCACCTCCGTAGATATGGTTTAGAGTTCCTCCGGTAATGTTCAACTCGGTATTGCCGACTGTGCTTCCTGCGGCATGGCTTCCACCGAAAACAGAGTTGTTCACGGTTCCGCCCGATATGGTCACCTTGGTTGTCCCTGTGATGTTACCGGCATTGCCGCCGCCGTAGATCCAGCCGAATTGTCCGCTTTTGATTACGATATTGGTTTTGTCGATCGTATTGTTGTCTTTAGTTCCTCCCCAGATGTTACGTATGCCGGTCAGGGGGGTGCCGTTGTTGGTGTATGTCGACGGGCGGCAATCGACAGACTCGTCGAATGTCAAATCGTGGCCGTTGGCATAAATGGTGCTCATGTTCAGTTTGATGCTTTTGAAGGTAAGGGCGGCTTGCAGTTCGAGGTCGCCGGCATATGTCAACGTTTTTCCGTCGCCTGTTATGATACAGGGTTTTGGAGGTGTGCTTGTAGCTGTTTCGTCGTCTAACAGAGTGATGATATTGATCGGTTCTTCGGAACCTGCGAGTGCAGCTGTTGCCTCCGCCCATGTTTTGTAACTTGTCCCGTTGAGGTCAACCTTGTCTTTGGTCACCGTGTTTCCTGTTATCTGGTTTGCGGTCAGTGCGCCTTTGCTATATATGGTTCCTTGATTATCCAGTGTTCCGTTTACGGTGAGCGAGCAGCCTGTCGGGATGAAAATCGTCTGTCCGTTCTTGATGGTGCAGTCTCCTGACAGCGTCACGTCTCCGTATACTTCACCATAATATCCTAATGTCCCGGTGTTCCGGTAGTTGTAGAACAGAACGGAATTTTCCACCTTTATGTTGTGGTTGTAGAGAGGTAAACCGGAAGGATTGGTCGTTTTTTCCCAAGTGATATCCAACCATGCATTGTTCCTGAGGATTGTTTCACCCCGTTTTTCCCCACTCTCCGTTTTCGTCTTTGGCATTGCCTCCTACCGACAGGCCGTTTGTGATGACGGTCGAGCTTTCTATCACAAGTATGGCTTTGTTCTTGATCGTGCTTGTACCTGCGTTAAAAATGGCGCTGGGGGTGTTCGTGCTGTTCAGGGTTAAGGTCCCGTCTCCCTTTATAGTCAGGGTTCCGCCTGGGTCTTGCTCTGTGGAACCGATATTGAAGAGGATGGCCCTGCTTGCTCCTTCGATGTAATTGTCTCCTTGTAGCGTGATTGTTGAATTGGGAGGAAGCTCTATGCCCATCATCTGACTTGTCCTTAGGTCTATTCCGTCAAGAGCCAGTATCTTGTTGCTGAGGTCCCAACGATATCCGTTGCCGTTTATGTCTGTTGTAGCGTTTGCGCAGTCGATGGTGGTTGTGACGGTTTGAGAGGATACCGTAAATGGCATTAGTATCATGATACTAATCAATACGCCAAGAATCTGGCGTATTGTACTTTTGATATTTAAATCTCTATTCATGTGTATGTAGTTATTTAGGTGTTATGAAAAAAGCATCCAATTTGATGAATGCCTCCTTTGGATGCAAGGGAGAGATTCACTTGGAGGTAGTGGAGATGTTTCCTTCGAGGCGAGGGAGCCTCTCCCTTGGCTCGAAGGAAACGTCTCCATCGTTGTCAGAGTTCGCCGGGGCGTTCCTCGTCATTGCTTTTCCCGTCGCTCAAGAGGATGGGGAAGCGGTAGGTGCGCGGGTTTTTCAGCATCTTGTTGCTGCTGCTGTATTGTGTTGTCACGCTCAGCGTGTACAGAACCTTTGTTTCGATGGCGGGGAGCATGACGGTGAGTTCGGATGGGGCGTTGCGGATGATGACCGGGCATTTCATCGGAGCTGCACCCTCTTCGTCCTTGGTCAGGAAGACGCCGACAGACGGGTCGTCGCCTATCACTTTGGCATTGCTGCAACTGATCACGGCGGGGCCTGCCGAGGTGATGATCTCGTTGACGCTGCCGGTCGTGCTGTCGGTGATGGAATTGATGACCGGACCTGTTTTGGCTGTGCCATTGCAGACGACTTTGGTTTTTTTCAGCTGGCTGCGCAGAAGCTGACCGGGCGTGTAGGAAACGCCTAAGGAATGTTTGACAGGATCGAACTGCGCGTTTTCACCGATAAACGAGCCGCGTGTGGTGACGAGGTATTGCCCGACGCCGTCTATTACGCTCTTACCTTCGGCGATGGCTTCTACTTTCGCTTTGTCGGCACGATCGAGGATATACTCGATGCTTTCCTGTTTGTACTCCGTACCTGCTTTCACGATACGGGCGGCTATCTGTTTGTTGTACAGAGTGCCGGTGATACGAGGGCGGCCGGTGTAGTCGCCTTCCTTCTCCGTCATGATGTTGTCGTAGAGATCGATGTTGAGAGTGATCTGTTCTTCTTCGTTGGTCATGATTCCAATGTTTAAATGCCCGGTGGTTGGCCGGGCGTTAACCGTTTGGAGGCAAAGATGGGGAGAGAAGGACAGAAAGGATGCCCAAAATCCGTAAAGTTGTGCCCGAAATCAGCAATGATGAGTATGATGTAGTTTTGTCCGTCGGGCGGACAGGGGTGTTCCTCTCGGGAGGGCGGGGGTATTCCTGTCATGTGCGGCTCCGGAACCGGGAAGGGGTTGTTTTCATCAGTTTCAGGAAATTCCGGTTGTAGGTGCTTGTAGACTGGAAACCGGACGAGAAAGCGATGTCCTCGATCGTGCGCTCGGCGTTTTCGGGCAGTAGCAGCAGGTCTGCGGAGTGGCCGATGCGGAGGCGGAGTACGTAGTCTTGGACCGTCAGCCCGGTGGCACGGCCGACAGCGGTCGAGAGCTTGTGTGGGTTTGCACCGATGGTCCTGGGCAGGTCGGATATCCTGAAGTCAGGGTCCAGATAGGGCTGCTCTTTCTGAAAATAGGCTTCTATGTCCTTGAAGAGACGGTTGTTGTCGTCATCCGGTTGGAGGTAGCAGATCAATTCTTCCATGTCCGCTCCGGCGGGAGGAGAAAAGGCTGAGTTCTGTTCACGGATGCGGGTTCGGACATCCCGATAGGTGGAACTGAAGTTTGCGTAGAAGATTCCGAAGGCGAAATAGAAAACGGTGAATAGGAAGGTCACGGTGATTTCGTGAGGCAGGTAAGGATTCAAGGCGAGGCTCAGCGTACAAAGGCCGATGCCTGAGGCAAGGAAGAACGCGCTTGTCACCTGTCCGAGTTTGAGCCACCTGTCTTCTGTCTTCACTCCTCCCAAGAGGGAGAGGTAAGTATGTCGTTCGTGCAGGAATAGTTTTGCATAGATGCCTGACTGGATGATGTAGGCAAGCAGATAGAGCGTGCGGATCAGGGAAGGCGGATTCGTGACCAGTGACTTCCATTCCGAGTAAGCATAGACGGGGTGGTCTTTCCAGATCAGGCATGCTCCGGCGTAGGCCAGGGTGAAGAGGAGGGAAGGAGTTGCGTGCAGCAGGATCCGCTGCCGGGTGGCATACTGTTCGTTGAACAGCAGGATCAGTGAGAATGTGAACAGCAGGGTTTGCGAGGAGGCGATCAGGGTGACGGGAAACGAGGCGATATCCCATCCGACGGGTTGCCATTTTCTGGTGGTAAGCGAGATGAGGAGACCGATGGCCACGAGGAAGGTCGCAAATGCGAGGATCCGCCGTGCCTTCAGGTAAACAGGGTTTGTCTCGATATTGCCGTAGTTCAAGAACAGCAGGATGGCGCAACTGCCCAGGCAGGAAGTGGTGCTGGTGGCATAAGCGATGATGTATAAAGTGTGTATGTCCATTCTGCGGTCGTTGTGATAGTTTTGTTATTCACATAGCCATCTTGTGATATTCTGTTCTTCGGCAAATTCCATGCAGACTTTGACGATGTCACGTCTGTCACTTTGGTAGGGGATGAGGCTTCTTTTGCCGAACCTGTGGAGGCTGGTTTGTATTCCGATTGGGAGTTTGCGCATGACCTAGTTCATCGTATATTGTTTATTTAATTGTTTCCAAAGATACTATAAATAGTTTCTTAGCAGCCTTTTTTCTCGTAAAATCTGCTATGGGTGGTCGCTTTGTCAAATGGTTGCTTTCTTTTTGTTGTCAACGGATTGTAATAATCGTTTTTACAATGTAATTCTGTTTACATCTTCTTGCAATACGTCCCTTCTACTTTTGCCGGCAAATAAATGTAACAAGTAATAAGGAATGGGAAACAAGTGTGAAACAGGAAATGTGAAGAGGTTCTTTCTTTTGTTGTTGGGGAGTTTTCTTTCGTTGTCTGCCTGGGCGCAGACAGGCGTTATTTGCGGAACGGTGTCGGATGCCAAATTCAAAGATGCGCTGATCGGTGCTTCGGTCGTAATCGAAGGGACTACGGTGGGGGCCATTGCCGACGTGGAGGGAAACTTCCGTATAGAGAATGTCAAACCGGGAAAATATACGATTGTCGCTTCTTATGTCTCTTATAAATCGGAAACCGTTCGTGATGTCGTGGTGAAAGCCCATCAGGAGTCGGTGCTGAGAATCGAACTGTCCGATGCCGACCTGCAACTTCAGAATGTGGTGGTCGTGGCACAACGAAAGTTGGGAACGGAAACCGCCATTATCAATACGGTACGGAAAAGCCTACCGGTCGTAAGCGGTATTTCAGCCCAACAGATCGGCAAGACACAGGACAGTGATGCCGCCGAGGTGTTGCGCCGTATTCCGGGGCTTACGATCGTGGATGACCGTTTTGTGGTGGTCCGGGGGCTGGCGCAACGATATAATAATGTATGGCTGAACGAGGCGACCACTCCTTCGAGCGAGACGGACAGCCGGGCATTCTCGTTCGATGTGCTTCCTTCTTCGCTGATCGACAATATGATGGTCTATAAGAGTCCGTCTGCCGAGCTGCCGGCCGATTTCTCCGGTGGTTTCGTGCAAGTGATGACCAAGAATATACCGGACGGGAATACCTTCAACGTATCTTACCAGATGGGATTTAATACGAATGCTACTTTCCGGAGTTTCCAGCTGACGGACGGGAGTTGGAAGGACTATCTCGGATTTGGGGCCGGGGTGCGGAGTTTGCCCTCTTCTTTCCCTTCTCATTTAGGGGATTATTCGACAGAGGAAGCCGCTGCCTTTACACGGCGGATCAACCAGAGGTGGGGAATCAGCAGGTTCACGGCTATTCCGGACCAAAAGATTTCGCTCACTTCACACCGCTCCTTCGATGCGGGCGACTGGAAGATCGGGAATATCGCGAATGTGAACTGGAGTACCGGCTACGATTATTCGGAGACGGTGAATAACAACTATATCGCCTATGATGTGGCGAACGATCTCTCACGTCCGCGCTTTGAGTACAACGATGTCCGCTATAAGAATACCTCCAAGTTAGGAGCCTTGTTCAACTGGTCGTTTATGAAAGGCGATCATAAATACGAGTTTCGTAACTTTTTCAGCCAGCGTGGTGTTTCTGCCCTGACACAGAGGGAGGGGATGAACTATTATTCTGACAAGGCGATCCGCAAGTGGGAATCCCTTTATACCGGACGTACGACCTATTCAGGGCAGCTTGGCGGCACGCATACGTTACAGGAGGATATCAACAAAGTGGACTGGACTGCCGGCTATGCTTTTGCTGCCTATCGGGAACCGGACCGCAAGATCGTCAATTCCATCCTCGACGAGACGAAGACGGACTTACCGAATTATTACGTCTCCGATCCGATGCGCTATTACCAGGACTTGAAGGATCACGGTGTTTCGCTCGCTGCCAATTATGAACATAAGTTCACTGTCTCCGACAAGTTCGCCCCTGTTCTTGACGGTGGTGTCTATGGAGAATATAAGAGTCGTACGTTCGATGCTCGCCGATTCGGTTACAATCTGTTAGGTAAAGGGTATGACCGATATGCCGATTGGGATTATACGGGGCTGTTCTGTGATGAGAACATTTCGGCAGACCGGATATGGATGCGTGAGACGACGACGAACAGCGACTCCTATACTTCCGAAAATATCTTGGGAGCCGCTTATGTCTCTGCCAAGTTGAACTACGGGGAGCCTATATATGGTGCTGGAAAAACTCTTGATGAGACATTTGGACTTATTGAAACTGTTGAAAAAGCTGCACAGATATATAT
>ENA-USUK01000293-USUK01000293.1-human-gut-metagenome-genome-assembly--contig:-NODE-293-length-40183-cov-6.066225_pt1 | contig 40183 bp, 29 predicted proteins | sample MGYA00250062_ERZ773400 | MGnify/ENA primary metagenome ERZ773400 (study PRJEB29103, sample SAMN06111961) | human gut metagenome | biome: human gut; feature: ankylosing spondylitis patient; material... | reverse complement strand
TCTATCGAGAAACTTCCTTTAACCGCATCCCCGACGATGTCAGACAATTCCGGAGTAAACCCGCTCCAATGTTTAAATTCAATCATTGGTCCCGCATAGTCCAGTCCCTCCAAAGGCTGATAAGGTGCTTTCATCACGATAGAGGTTTTAGCCCTTCCGGCTCCTTTCAGAACCAGATTTCCAGCCCTGATTTGCATTGTTTCCGACTTTCCGTCAACTTTATCATTTTCATCATACAAAACAAACCCACCTTCCGGAAAATAAATAATCGCCCTGGCATTCGGATTATGATTAATTCCAATTTCCTCCAATACTCTCATAAAAGCCGCCCGATCCGATTTGCCATCATCGGGAACAGCCCCATATTTCGTTATATCATATTTTTTATAACCTAGAGTCCAAATATCCGGCGGAGCCATTTCTCCACGTTTGTATCCGGCGTATGAAAAATCCAATAACACATTCCGCTCACTTCGAGATACAAAATCCTGCCAAGCCTGGCAAGCACTTTCTTCCTCTTGTTCTTTCTCCGGTTCTTGTGTCTCTTCACTATATTCGTCGGACGATTGGCAAGATATCATTCCCCCCATCAATAAAAAGAAGAGCAAATATTTTACATTCATAGGGCCATCATTTATTTAGAGTTAACAGGAACCAATATCAAGGAACGCAAACGGAAAAGTTCATCTCCTTTGATATCACCAGCCTTTACACGAATATCCAAATCTCCGGCAGGTAATGTAATTTGTCCGATATGTTCACGAATAAAGTCTCCCTGCGAAACAACATGAGTCATTTTCTGATTTGCAAAATGTATTTCATATTCTCCGGCTCCTCCTAAAGTTTCTTTTTTTAATTCCTTACCGGCATCACCCTCTATCAGTTCACTCTTTTTACGTTCAGGAGCAGCATAACGCACATACACATCATAAACGGTTTCTTTCGCTAAACGAGCTTTCCAAAGCACGGCGTCTTTGAGTTCTCTCCAGTTCTGCACATAAGAGAAACGCTCCGCCTCACTGCCATACCGTAGCCCTCCTTCCAACTGTGCATCGAACGTGCGCAATGTTTCAGTCATATCTCCGTTCAATAAACGACGATCATCCACCATCGGCTCTCCGTCACAGACTACTGCAATGACCGTATCTATACTATCCGGACATTCACGAGGAACTGCCAAACACACATCTTTTCCCTTACTCTCCCACGAAAGTTCTTTTGAAGGATCCGACAGCAACCAAGCCTTTTTCACCGGATTTTTCAATCCACCGACTAACAACCGGCCCTCATGCGGCCATTGAAAGATATGCAAATAAAGCGTGTCACCTTTACAAGTCGACTCTCCCCAAGATTGTACCGTCAACGGTGTCCGTTGTGTTCCCCGAATTGACTCTTCGCCATTAATTTTCCACCACCGGGCAATTCCTTGCAAAATTCGTCTGTCCGGCACATCGATGCCACCATTCCCTTTAGGTCCCACATTCATTAGAATATTTCCACCACGAGCTGCAGCTTTTACCAATAAACGTACGAAGTGAGCATCGGATTTATAGACTGTATCGTTAGCATTATAGGCAAATGAGTTATTCGTAGTAGGGATTCCTTCCCAATAACGAGGCATTACATGAAACTCAGCCGGTCTGTCAGAAGTACTCGCATAATCCGCACAAGCCTCAACAGCCCTTCCATTAATCACCACATTAGGAGCTAACCGACGTACAGCCGCAACAATACGCAAGTTTTCCTCTTCCGGTAATTTATGCGGAGTATCAAACCAGATCAAATCCGGGCGGTATTTCCTAATAAGTTCCTCCAACTGAGGTATCGCTTTACCACACACATATTTTCGGGCATGCTCTTTCAGAAATAGAGAATCTTTTTTCCACCAGTCTCTACCATTCAATAATAGATCCCCACCGGGATTTCTATAATCCCAATCATTACCCGGTGCATCTTTTTCTCCCCAATCAAAGGCCTGAGAATAATACAAACCAAACTTTAATCCTGCTTTCCGGCACTCTCTTTCCAATTCACGTATCGGATCTCTACCAAACGGAGTCGCCTTGACTATATTATAATCACTTACCTCCGAATCATACATGGCAAAACCATCATGATGTTTGGCTGTGATCACCAAATACCCCATTCCGGCATCCTTTGCCAACTTTACCCATTCTTTCGCACTAAATTGCTGTGGATTAAAAGTACCCGCCACTTTTTCCCGATATTCCGCAATCGGTATTTTTGCCATACGCTGAATATGTTCGCCATATCCTTGATAGCGTATGCCATTCCAAGTACCACTCAAAGAAGAATAAACACCCCAATGAATAAACATCCCAAAACGCACTTCATCAAACCATTTCATTCTTTGATCCAACTCTTCCTTTTGGGGAATCAACGACTCCAAAGTGGGAATAGGATAACATTTCTGTGCCACAAGGGTAGATGGAAAAGAGAGCAGTAAGCTACCTGCACACAAAAAGGCAGCTATACTGTTCATTATCGATTTCATAGACAACATAGACTAGAATCTTTGATTTTACAATGATGAGCCCGTACAATCAATAGAGAAAGCTGATATTTTATTCTCTACCAATTCCATACTTTCAGTTGTCTTATACCAATAAATTGCTCCATCCTCTGCCGTAATCCTAAAGACCTTCCCTTTACTCATACTTTGCGTCGGCACTACTACACGGAACACATTTCCTTCAACAGGTTGCATGGTAATATATTCCGCTGCCTCAGAAGCCTTTACTATAGCCGTTTGTTCGGTCAAATTCACTGTAGCTGTTCTTTTTGCACAAATATCTACATTTTTAATAACTTCTCCTTCCGGCAAAATCACTTCAGCTTCTACCAATGCTAATTTATGCACAAATGATAAAGTTATCGATTCATCGTCTACACTGGCAATTTCGTTCTTTGCCAATAAAAGATCGCTTTGGTTATAGCCATCTTTCGATTGGTCTTGAGATACGGAAAAATCAAAACTTGTTCCTTCCAAATCAGTATTATATGGGTAATAAGCATAAAAATTCAACTCACTGCCATCAATCGGAAAAGTGATAGAATATTCAGCAACCCATTTTCCATTATCTGCAGTATAATGATAATCAAGATTATCATGTAAAACTTCTGTAGTTCCACGCTTCAATCCATAGATTCCAACATGATCACCATCCTCAAAAGATGTTTTCTTATCTATTGTTACCGTACGGGTTTGAGAGATACCCAAATCAAATACAATTTCTTTTTCCGACTGAGAGAACGCTTCATCCATGATATTCTCCTGACTACAAGAAGCGAATAAAGCAGCGAACACCATAGTTGCTCCCATTAATATATATTGTTTTTTCATATTGGCATTATTTTAATTATGGTTAGTTTTTCTTTTTAAGCACAACATCATCCAGATAGAATTCAATGCCCCCACCTGTCGGGAAAAAGGCAATGAAGAAATCAGCTAGAGCCTTCGAAGTTGATTCATAAATATGTTCCTCCGTATAGGAATAAGGGTCTTTTAATAATTTAGAAAAATCAAAATCTAATGAATAAGCCTCATAAGTATCAGAAAGGATAAACTCAACATATCCAGCATAAGGTTTAGGTCCTGGAATTTTCTCGTTTGCCATAAAAACATTAGTAGCACGTCCTCCAGTCGTAGCATCGTCAGTCTTAATATAACATTTCATTTTCTTTCCTTTTGTACCTTTTGCATTAAATTGCAATGAATATACCTGCGGTTTAGCATCTTTCATACGATGAGCTATTACTTGCCCATACCAACTTCCCGCACCATCACCAAAACTTCCGTGAATCACGTTCCGTCCTTTTTCATTATCCAGCTCTACTCCTACAGTAACAGTTCCTTTCGTCTGAAAACACCAAGTTCCTTCTTCTTCTTTTATCGGATTAGCAACCGCTTTCCAATTCCCTACCGGCAATTCTTCAATAGAATTTTGTATCCAATTTTCAGCCGCACTTCCTTCATTCGTACTTCCCGATTCCCAATCTTCTATCGGTTCACTTTCCGTCTTCACTTCTATTTTATCCAAATCAACCCTCACCGTACAAATATACCGCATTCCCTGTTCTAATAAGTCTGTACCTTCCGATAGATTCCAGTTAAACGTACGGTTCATATTAGGCAATTTAATTTCCGCTTCATATCCTTCGGTAGAAGCAGCAGGAAGCACTTGTGCAGACGCTCCATTCTCATCCGTCAAAGTCACAAACTCTATCGTCTTCACTTCTGTTGCCGGTTCAAATGTCCCGGACAACAGATTGAATTCCGCTTTCGTTTTCATTCCTGCTACCTTAATGACAGATTCAGTCAAATACTCATCTTTTACCCCATCTCCAGCTTTTAATTGAAACACAATCTGAGATAAAACGGGACGAAGCTGTAACGTTGTCTTTTTGTTATCCTTACTTAATCCCTTACCATTACCTGCATAAAGAAAACTGAAATTGGAACTGGTCTTCTGGTTAGCAACATTCATCGGATAAAGATTATCCGTCAAATTGTCTTTACGTGGATAATAAGCAATAATATCCACTTTACTGCCATCTTCCGGATAATATATCACATCCTCCATAACAGCCGGAGTGAAATATCCTTCCGGCATTACTGTTGTCTGATATTTCACATTACAATAGGGTTCAATACACTCTACCGTATTCTCTTTCAACATATAAATGCCGACCGTTTTTCCCGATTTCCACTGTTCTCCGGCATCCTCCGGATTGAAAGTATATGCTTTTCCCATTAATACTATCGGTGTTTGTGATACTTGTTCGTCTCCTGAATTATCATCGCTACAGGCACCGAGTACAAATGCCATTGTTGATAGCATTACGGCATTAAACAAATAGTTTTTCATATTGTATCTCATTTATTTTCGTTAATTTATAAATTCACAGTCACTGTCTTCCCACAGAAAGCCCCTTGAGGCATTTGTATCAGAATACGTTTACCATTGTAAGTCACTATTATTTCTTTCAAATCCGGATTCATTGTAGCGTCAGTTACGGAAATCCGTCCTCCTACCCCATCCTTCTCAATCAATACCATACATGGGGCAGACACCATAAGTTCCGCATCATTTACTTTCAAAGTTGCCCCTGCCTGATAAAAAACAGTTCCTAGCGTATTACCGTCTTTAGTTCCGGCAGCCTGAACCAATGTATCATTGCGAAGAACCTCAAATGGTAATTCCGTAGCAGGCACTCCATCACCTGCATAGACTACATAACCATAAGTATCATCAACCGGAGTTTGGGAATGATCTACCCATAAATGAAGAATATTCACTTGTGCAGGCAAATCCTTTTTATTACTGTTTGAACGGTTACGTTTCGCCCATTCCGTCTTTTTTGTCTCATACATAAAAGAGGCATTCTTGGTATACTCCGGCAACACCGTATAAGCAAACTTACCTTGCTGCATTACCCATACCGGCTTGCCTCCGACAAAAAACGACCATTTCCCCTTACCTACCGGAATCTGCTTTCCGTTTTGCATAGCCACTACCTGGCTCTCATGCAAAGTCTGATCAATTGTAGTACGAATATTTCCTTCCAATTGAGGATGTTGATTAGTGATACCGGCTCCCAGTGCCAACATATAATCACCAAACATGAAATATGATTTATAAGCTTTCACACCATAAAGAACCTCATTCTTCGCAGAACTTCCCTTATCATTGACCCCTTCTTTTTCTGCAGCATTCATCTTTTCAAAAAGATACCCCGCCACAGCATTCACACCACCACTAGTAGCCGCCCCGGCAAAGTTATGCTTGCTACAATATCCACGCCAGTTAGTTGTCGGCACAAGTTTGTCCATGCCTTCACGAGCTGTGACTCCGGGAGTTGCCGTCACATCCCATGCCCCTATAACCGTTGTATATTCATTTCCTTTCCTCTGAAATAGAGTCATACCATCCGTCGGATAAAAATTATATTCATCAGCGAAGTTGATTGCACTCTCCAAACCGTCACAACGGACAGAAGCCATATTCACCAGAATATGATAGCGTTCGTTCTTCTTTATCAACTTGTCATTATTAAAAAACCAACGGGTACCATTATACAATCCATCTGCATATCCATTCATTTTCAATTGATGTTTTTCCGCATCCTTTTGAAAATTTCTCAGTTCCTCACGTTGCTTACTGTCAAAGGAATCAAGCCAATCCTTCAATAACTTACGGACCATCAATAAAGTACGTATATCTTTGCCCGCCGGATTATATTGTGCCGTAGCACGATCCAAATAAGGTAATGTATAGCCTTTATAGTAGAACCAACTGCTTCCACGAAAGAAATTAAATAAGGTCTCCACATTCTGTTTACTCAACTTACGCTCCCACGGAGTATTTTTCAACGCTGTGAGCACGTCAAGCGCATAAATATTTCCATCAATCGGATACCCCCAAACGAGACACTGCATACCATGCCCCCATCCGGCACCATCCGCCGTACAACCTTCAGTCCAAAATGCATCCTTATATGTATTCTGAGATGTGTAGTCGATTCCTCTCTGTGCCACCTCACCCAAAACATCAATCATCGGAATAGATTTATACATTACTGCAACAGGAAGCAAAGAACGATAAGCCAGCGCATTTCCACCTACCCACCACACATGATTACGGAAACGATTGATACTAACCACATTCTTATCCGTCTCATCATCTCGTAACGGCTGTGTCCATGCTTGTAGTCCTAATACTTTCAACATATCACAGGCCGCTATCAACTCTGCATCCTTACTTTTTCCTTTTTCCACAGCCTCCATTTGCTTAAAGAAACAGAAATAAGTATTTACAGCGGCAGTAGGAATGGCAAAACAAGACGCATGGAAACGATGTACGCGGTTACTTCGGCTCACTTCCAAATTCCCATAATACAATATGGCTTTCTGACATTTTTTGAAAACTTCTTTATCCAAAGAAACTCCCATACGGTCTGCACGGAATTCTTCTGCAATTTTCCATATACGATTGAATGCTTCCGTAAGAAAAAGGCCTATCTTTTCCTGGTTTTTACTCTCCATGATCCCCTTTTCCGTTTCCGCCAAATCTGTAAATATCCCGTTATCCTCCCATTTATTCAGAATTTCAGAAACCAACAGGTTCTTGGGCAATGAATAAGCCCGGTATCCATGTCCGGAATAATATTCACGATATTCCTTTATGGCCTTTTCTTTCTTGCTGTCTTTAATCTGCTGTCCTTCCTCATAATAACGATGATAATTGTCGAATGCCCAAATTCTTTCGGCATTCTGCGCGGAAGCAGACAATGCAATCCAAAAAGACACGATGACATATAAACATCTCTTTTTCATCATTCCACTCTTTCCTTTACTGTTATTTTCATCTCTTTTACAGCACTCTCAGAATTCCACATATTCGTGTTCGAAGCCACAAACGTAACCGTATACTCACCCGGAGACTTATATATATAACTATAAGAAGGCGATTTCATATCCAAAGCTTTAATCGGTTCGCCTTGGTCGGGAGCAACTGATGCCGCATCCATCTGCTGACTAATAGCCCACACGTCAATCTCTTCATTTTGCGTTTCTTTGGGTTGGAACAATAGCTTTGAGTCATCCGCACCATAATTCTTCTGTGTCTTCCCCTTCAAATAAACATAATTGAAACCAAACTCTTTAGAAGGATTCGTCATTGTAATAATGCTACCTTCCACTTCCTTTACCAAAGTCAGAGGCTGAACATCTATACGGGGCTGGTCTTTATTCAGTTCAGGAGCTTCCGGAGTTTCATAACGGAATGCCAGAAAAAACTTTTTATCTTTATAAGTAGAAAAATCAGCCTCATCCGAAACGGTTTCAGCACGTACATTGCTGCCGGTACATGTAGGCACTTTCAACTGTCCTTCTTCCGTACCAGACAATTCTACCCAAGTAGCTTTATTAATTCCATCGGCTGTATAAGCTCCATTAAAATTCTCAGAAATATAAATATGTATACTAGCCCTGTTTTGATATGGAGGCTCGGTATATTGCTGTTTGATGGTATAAGACAGTTTCATAGATTCCACTTCCACCTTCAAACGATCTTTATTGGCATATTTTTTCCCATCTTCACCCGAATAGAAAACAATATAATCCGGATTTCCACTAAAATCAAAGACTACTTCATCTCCAACATATACTTCCTGTGCATTATTACGAAGATTCACATCAAAATCAATATCATCCACTTTATCGGGATCACAGGAGACGAACATTCCCCCTGCCATTAATAACAACGAATATAAAAATCTCTTATTCATAGTTTCATTCTGTTACAAAGTTTATATTACCAGTTTTCATTCTGCCCACAAGTGGGATTTGTATTCAATTCAGCCTGCGGTATAGGCAGATACAAATGTTTGTCCGCAATATTGATACCCGGCACCGCCTTCACACTAGACAGACTATAACCGATTGTACTCCCATGCTCATCTATAGACTGATCTTTCAACATCCGGATACGGTCAAGATAATACTGTTTTCCCCATCGGCGTAACTCCATGTGGCGTGGTACTTCAAAACAAAGTTCTCTAGTACGCTCCTCGCGAATGAACTCCCTGAACTCTTCTTGTCCTGAGAAATCACTTAAACAGACTTTATCCACTCCGGCACGACTACGCACTTCATTCACTGCATCAATAGCCTCTTGTGTAGGTCCTCCTTCAAATTCATTGGCACACTCGGCAATCATCAATAAGACATCCGCATAACGCATGATAGGAAAATTGATGGAAGAACAATTACGTGCCCACGGACGGATAGGATCATATTCCGCCCTCCATTTTCCCGGATTACCATCTGTCTTATTCTTCTTTTCTTGCTCAGTGTACATCACTTTCCTTACCTTATTATTTACCGTTTCATATTTATAATCACCGAAATTCCACCATTTACGCGTATCCTTCTCTTCATACATCTTGAAAAGGATTCGTGTACCATCATACCAGGCATAAGCAAAAGGATAGTCCGGATCGGTCAGATTCCCCTGACTGATTCCCAAATACAAACCGACACGTCCGGTTTCGTTCGTTTTATCCAGCCCGTTGCCATAGAATTCCACTTCAAACATACTTTCCCGGTAAGTCAAATCATATTTATTCGAGCACATATTGATAAACATAGCCCGGTAACCGTTCACACCATCTTCCTCCTTATAAAGTTGATGCAAATTGCTTTTCTTTACCTCACGTGCCCATGTCAAAGCCTCCTCCCAAGTATCAGCTTCTACCGGATAACCGGCCTGCCACATATAAGCACGTGCCAACAAAGCTTGTACGGTAGTCTTCGAGATACGTCCCGGAGCATTCAATTCATCAGCAGGACGGCATACCTTCTCCGCATCCAGCAAATCTTGAATGATTTGCTTATAAATTTCCGTTTGCGGAGACTTTTTCAGTTGCTGATGAGATAAATCACGCACAACTTCAAGCCGCAACGGCACATCTCCCCAAAAAGCGACCAGATTCATATAGAAAAGAGCTCTCAATGCTTTTGCTTCACCAATAAACATAGACTTCATTTGCTCTCCACCACACTCTTCATCCGTACGAATAGAAATAGCGGCAATATAATCGTTGGCACGATTGATTCCTTCATATAAATCCTGCCATGCACGCTCTATTTTAGAATCGGTATTATTAAAATTATAATTGGACACTTGTATGTAATCCTTGCCATACTCACGGTTGTAGACCAATATATCCGTTCCGGCGTCCAGGTCCCCCCAAAGATTGCAGGCATAAGTTCCTTCCGCACCGAGTTTATCGTAAATACCTGTCAGTCCTGCCATACAACTGACTTCATCATGGTAAAGGTTCTTCTCATCCAAACTACCGTATATATCCGTTTCCAGAAAATCACAGGATGAAAAGGTCAACATTGCCAAACCGGCTATATAAATTATATTTTTCATAATGTTCATTTTTACTATCTATTATTTTACAAACCAAGCTTTATGCCGAACGTATAAGACGTAGTTTTCGGATAAGCAGAATAATCAAACCCACGCGTCAAAGCAGAGTTACGAGTAGATACTTCCGGATCATATCCGGTGTATTTAGTCCAAGTCCATAGATTCTGCCCACTTACATATAACCGTAATGAGCTAATGCCTAAACGTTTGATCAGTTTTACCGGAAAATTATACCCCAATTGTACATTCTTCAGGCGTAGGAAAGACGCATCTTCCACCACCCGGCTAGTATTCAGATTGGTAAGATTACGATTGACCGCACACAAATAATTGGTATAATTACCCTCCGTATATGTTCCATCACCATTATCCACTCTAGGCGTCCAGTGATTCATAGCCGAAGCCAGTTGATTAGTATGCTGTCCGCGCAAATCCTCCAGTTTGGCACGGTTATAGTTAATCACATCATTACCGTACGACCATTGAAAGAATATGCTTAAGTCAAATCCCTTATAAGAGAAGTTATTTGTAAAACCTCCGGTATGGATAGGCAAACCATGTCCGATCACAGTCTGGTCTTCCGCCGTCACCTTACCATCTCCATTGATATCACGCAACTTCATATCTCCCGGCTGTATCGTATTACGTTCCTGTGTATTATTAGGGATACCGTTTTTCAAAACAAAGACTCCCGGAGACACTTCATTGAAATCTTCATACTGATAAACGCCATCATACACATAACCATACATTTCCGAGAGCGGATGTCCCACACGGGCAATATACAAATTATCAATAGTAGGATATTGAATGCCCGATACCAGAAAATCCTGATCTCCTGAAAGCCCCGTAATCTTGCTCTTATTGAAAGATATATTGAAATTGGTAGTCCATTTAAAACGTCCTCTTTCTCCGGCAAAGTTTACAGTATTAAGAGATATTTCCAATCCACGGTTACGGATACTTCCTATGTTTTGCTGTATTTTATCAAAACCGATGGACAAAGGAACATCCGCATTCAGAAGCAAATCCTTAGTCTCTTTATTATAAATGTCAATCTCACCACTGATACGATTATTGAACAAGCCAAAATCAAGCCCTATATTTGTCTGGTAAGTTGTCTCCCATTTCATTTCTTTATTCGGCATTTGAGAAATATATATAGCCGGATTCTCTATCGAGTTATTAAACGCATAATTCTGGTCTCCCGAATATAATAACTGTGACGGATAATTACGATAAGTATTACAATTACCGGTAGCTCCCCATCCGGCTCTCAGTTTCAGGTTAGACAACCATTTACGAGTCGGCTCCATAAATGCTTCTTCTGAAATACGCCATCCGAACGAGCCGGAAGGGAAATAGCCCCATTTATGATAAGGGAAACGAGATGTTCCGTCGGCACGGATAGTGGCAGTCAACAAGTAACGTGATTTCCAGTCATAGTTGAAACGCGCAAAATAAGAGGCCATCTTATCATCAAAGTTAGTAGAGTTCAGCTTATCAGGCGTACCGTTAGAAATTCCCCAAAAGCCAAGCGCATCCCAAGGTACCATAGAAGAACTGGCTCCCAACACGGAAGTCGTACGGCTGTTCAATGAACCTCCCAGCAAGGCAGTAATATTATGTCCCCGGAACTTCTTCCGATAAGTCAAAGTATACTCATTAGACCAACCGTCCCATTCCCGATAACTAAAGTTACCGTTTGAATGTTTGGCTGAATAACGCGGATCTCCCCAATAAGTATCCGCATTATTAAAAGTCTCACTGCGGTCCGTACGCCAATTATAAGCAAACGTTGCCCTGAAAGTCAGGTTCTTAGCAATATCCCAATTCAAATAAGCATTCATACTCAACTGACGGCTACGTGTTTTTGAGTAGGTATTCTCAATAGTCTTGACCGGATTATATGGATAATTCGGATTGTCCTGCAACAATTTATCCTCCGCATCTTCCGAATCCGAATAAAAAATAGGGCGATAGGCCAACACTTGATATAGGAAATACTGAGTTGAACCTCCCCCTCCTTGCGAAGGAGCAGATCCCTTGGAGGTATTATTAGAGAAATTAAACGTGACCCCAGCCTTTACTTTCTTAGATATCTGCTGGTCAAGTGTCATGCGCGCTTTCAAACTCTCATAAGACGAGTTAACTATAATTCCCTGCTGATTATAGTAAGAAATGCTGGAACTATATTTGGTATTTTTCGTTCCTCCTACCAGTGACAAATGATGGTTGGTCATCGGAGCAGCACGGAACACTTCATCTTGCCAATCAGTTGAAGGAAGATTTGCATAGTCTCCCAATACCCGGTTACGTCCCAATGCCTCATCATATCTGTAATAAGTCTTTGCCATCTCCGAAGAGCTCAGTATTTCCTGCTGTAAAGCGACAAACTCCTGTCCTCCCAGCAAATTCAGGAAATCCGGTTTTGCCTGATATGTAATATAGCCGTCATAAGTAACACGTGGAGCACTTTCCATACCCCGTTTAGTTGTGATAATAATCACTCCGTTTGCTCCACGCGCACCATAAATAGCAGTGGCGGATGCATCCTTCAATACATCTATCGACTCTATATCATTGGGATTCAATGCAGCCGGATTGGCGTCTTCGGTAGCAAATCCGTCAATTACGTACAAAGGAGTACCATCCGACGTGTCAGAGATCGTATTACTACCTCGAATCACAATGTTCGCTTCCGCGCCCGGCTGTCCGTCACTGGTAACCACTTGCACACCGGCTACCCGACCTCCTAAAGCCTGGTCAAAAGACAAAACCTGGCTTTTGTTCAGTTCACCCATATCCACTTTGGCAACAGATCCCGTCAGATCACTTTTTTTCACTGTAGCATATCCTACAGCCACCACTTCATCCAAAGTAATCCCATCTTCCTTCAATACGATATTCAATGTTTTCTTGTTTCCTACGGTTACTTCCTTAGTCGCATAACCGATAAACGAAACTACAAGTACGGAAGATTGTTTCGGAACAGAGATTTTAAACATACCGTTCACATCTGTAATCGTTCCCGTCTTTCCTCCTTTTAACATCACATTTGCTCCAATGACAGGCTCATTAGCCTCATCCATCACCTTGCCGCTAACAGATATCTGTGCATAGCTAAAGGTGAACGAGCAAAGCATTAGCAACAATAAGCTGATACGCTTCGATAATTGTCCATTTTTCATAATATAACTTGATTAAATTATTAATTAACTGTTTCTGAATTGGTATTCTTCTCTAAATCACGTTTACGGCTCAAAGCCTCCAGAAAATAATAATCCGCATAATTCAACGGAACATCTATTTCCGCTTCATGCGGGATACTTCCTACGGAATGCATCAAAATAAAATGACCGTTCTCTCCTACTTTTGCCCGATAAGCAGATGTAGTTAACGCGGCAAGTATCTTATCGGCAGTCTTTTTATATTTAGGATTAGGCAGATAAGTGCTTAATTCATAAAGAGCCGAAGCCGTTATGGCGGCCGCCGAAACGTCCCGGGGTTCATTAGGAATATTCAATGCATCATAATCCCAAAACGGAATCAAGTCCGACGGCATATTCTTATTAGTAAAAATGAAATCATAAATGTTGGAAGCCTGTTCCCAATATTCCGGTTTTCTCGTATAACGATAACAAACGGTGTATCCATAAATAGCCCATGCCTGTCCACGTGCCCATGCCGATTCATCCGCATACCCCTGTGCGGTCTGTTTGCCACGTACCATACCGGTTTCCGGATCATAATCTACCACATGATAACTACTATAGTCTGCACGAAAGTGATTTTTTAATGTCCGGTCGGCATGGCTGACCGCTATATTATAATAGGTAGAATCACCGGACAAACGTGTAGCCTCAAAAAGCAACTCCAGATTCATCATATTATCTATAATCACCGGACATTTCCATCCCCTTTCCGCTTGCCAGCCTTTGTCCGCATCCCACGACTGGATAACACCTGCGTTCGGACGAAAACGAGTAGAAAGCGATTGCGCCGACTGCATGATTACGGAACGATAATCCTTATCTGCAAAACGCATTCCGTTAAGGTAGCTGCATCCTGCCATAAATCCTACATCATGGTGCCAGGTAAGATATTGTACAGAGTCTAAGGCCTCAGTATACTTCTCCGCCAGTTTCTCCCATTTATCATCTCCTGTCAATTGATACATATACCACAAACTACCTGGGAAAAATCCACTTGTCCAATCATCATAAGGGACATAAACCACCTCACCATTTTTATCCAATGTTCTCGGATTTAAGATATGGCCGCTCTTTTCTATCTGATCTGTCATTAACGAGTATTGCGATACCGCATTCGTTATGTTATCAGCGACTATATCACCAACAGTCGTGTTCTTCGAAGTGCATCCTGTCATCATCAGGACAATCATTCCCATAAAAGTTAAAAAGGAGCCTTTCATATACGGTTCGTTTTCTATTTATTTTTTAATGATGATACAAATATAAAGGCGGTTGTCCAATAGTTACCGAGCCATACATACAAGATATATACATTGTACGTACAACAACACAAGAAACCGGCAATGTACTTACAGCTCATATATTATGTACTCATACTACAGTTATATTCCAATAGAAAAACGTATATTTGCGTTACGAATTTTAGTATCCTGATATCTATGATAATCAAAAGACACCTCCTTTTTATCTGTTTTCTTATTGTCTGCATCATAAAAGGACAAGCTCAAGATATTACCTTCGGTCATCTGACCACCAATGAAGGACTTTCCAATAATGCGGTCATGACGATGTACCAAGACGAACGGGGATTTATATGGATCGGAACTAGAAATGGAGCCAATCTCTATAACGGAAATGAATTTAAAGTATATAAATTCCGAAAGAACAGTTCCAATAGTTTAATTTACAATAATATCAATCATATTACCGGAAATAAAAAGGGGGAAGTTTACTTCATGACACCCAAAGGAATATCCGCTCTCAATATCAGAAAAGACACATTTACAACATTAATACAAAAAGAAATACGGGCTATGTTCTATCATGAACAATTATATGCAGCCCACAGTAACAGTATCTATACATACGATGGCAAACAATTCAGCCTTTATTATGAATTGCCGCAGAAAAGCAAAATCACAGCACTGCACGTCAACGACAATCAAATCTTGATCGGCACAGAAAATCAAGGCTTGTTCAGTTTGGACCGCCACCACCAATTATCTCATCCCATTTCTAAGGGGAATATCTCAACCATTTTTCAAGACTCGTCCGGAAAATACTGGATCGGAAGCTGGGAAGAAGGTCTTTTCATGATGAATGGAGAAACAATCAGCAATTTCCGGCACGAAGAGAAAAAACCGTCCAGCATCAGTTCCAATTTTATCCGCTGTTGCAGTGAAGACAAACAGGGTAATTTATGGATAGGAACCTTTAATGGACTTAATATGTTCCACCCTTCCAGCCAGACATTCACACGTTACCAGAAACGTGAGAACGGCTTGAGCCATTCGTCCGTCTGGAGCATTCTCTGTGACCATCAAGGAAGTATATGGGTAGGGACTTATTTTGGCGGAGTAAATTACTTCAATCCGGAAAGTCAAATCTATCATCAATATCAAGCAGCAAAAACAGAGAGTGAAGGATTGAGCTCTCCTATCGTGGGGCGTATCACGGAAGACAGTCAGCACAACCTATGGATAGGGACCGAAGGCGGAGGATTAAATAAGTACGACCCGAAAAGCAGAAAATTCGAATGGTTCAGACACAGCAAGCTATCCGGCAGTCTCTCACACAATAATGTGAAAGCACTTTATTATGATCCGCTACGTGAAGTTATCTGGATAGGAACTCATCTGGGCGGACTAAATAAGATGGATCTGAAAACAAAGAAATTCACTCAATATTTCCATAATGAAAACGATCCGGAGTCACTTCCTTCCAATATCATCAGAGATATTATTCCCTATAAGGAGCAGTTAATAATCGCCAGCCATGCGGGAGTTTGCATTTTCAATCCGGAAACCGGCAAAGTAAAACGATTATTCCAGACATTACCTTATAAAATAACGTATGCCGCTGGAATATTTATCGACCATCGCGGAACATTATGGATTTGCGGAGGTGGTAATGGTGTATATTCTTATCAATTTGACAACCAGAAGATAACAAACTACAAACATAATCATGCACTGGAACATGGCCTTAGCAGCAATAGTATCAACCGGATTTACGAAGACAGCCAGCACAGACTATGGCTATGCAGCAATGAAAGCGGTATAGACCTTTACCGATATGACACGGACGACTTTATAAACTTTGATAGAGAAAAGAATGAACTGGCAAGCGACTGCGTGAATGATGTATGTGAATTATCACCCGGCAAACTTCTTTTTACTACGGATGTCGGTTTTTCCATCTTAGATTATCAGACACAGAGATTCAAAAATTACGATCATGAAAACGGCGTTCCGCTATCTGCCATCAATGAACGTTCATTATATAAATCACAACAAGGAGAAATCTTTATAGGAGGAATCGACGGCATGATTTCTTTCAAGGAAAAAGATATCAATTATATTCCTAAAGGCTATACCATTGCTCCGTTTCGTCTTATTGTCAACGGGCAAGATGTAAATGTAGATGATGATAGCGGCATTTTAAAGGAAGACTTGAGTATAACCCGAAAACTTGTACTCAAATCCAGCCAATCCATGTTCAGCATCGAATATGCAATTTCAAATTATATCCCCGCCGCTAAAAATGAGATGGAATATTTTTTGGAAGGTTTTTCTGAGACATGGACTACCACCCGGGGACAAAATACCATTACTTATACCAATCTGAGTCCCGGAAAATACACTCTATTGGTACGTATCAAAAACAACCAGTCACAAATACCGGAAAGTCGGCTGGACATTGTAATACTTCCTCCATTCTACCTGACCATTTGGGCATATCTGTTCTATTTTATTATTATTGCCGGTGTACTCTATTACCTGATCCGCACCTACAACAACCGCATCAAGCTACAAGAATCTTTAAAATACGAAAAAAAACGCACCGAGGATATAGAGCGCCTTAATCAGGCAAAGCTACGCTTTTTCACTAATATCTCACATGAATTCCGTACTCCATTGACATTGATTATCGGTCAGATGGAAATGTTGCTGCAAGTCCGTTCATTTGCACCGACAGTCTACAACAAAATACTGGGTGCTTATAAAAACAGCCTGCAACTGCGGGAATTAATCACCGAACTTCTTGACTTCCGTAAACAAGAACAAGGGTATATGACAATTAAAGTGAGTGAACACAATATTGTAGATTTCCTTTATGAAAACTACCTCCTTTTTCAAGAATACGCCTTGCAACGCCAGATTTCTTTCAACTTCCGAAAAACAAATGATTCCATCAATGTATGGTATGATGCCAAACAGCTACAAAAGGTTATGAACAATTTGATATCAAACGCATTCAAACACACCAAAGAAGGAGGTGAAATCAGCGTTTCAGTACGTAAAGGTAACCGGGAGGTTATTATCGAAGTAACAGATAACGGTACCGGTATTGCTGCGGAAGATATCAATAAGGTATTCAATCGTTTTTATCAAACCGATCAAATAGAGTCATTATCGTACACAGGTACGGGGATAGGCTTATCCTTGACTAAGGGTATTGTTGAATTACATCATGGTACTATCGACGTATACAGTGAACCGGGAGAAGAAACGACTTTCAGCGTTCATCTCAAAACCGGAAATGAACACTTTACACCTGAACAGTTCAGCAAACGGCAAGAAGAATCGCAACTGGCTTTAGAAAATAATATTCCTCTTCAGGAACTCCAAGAACAGTTGCTGAACGAGCAGGAGGTCATGAGCAACGAAAACATTGAGAAAAGCAAAGAAGCCCGCATACTCATTGTAGAAGACAACGATTCTCTACGGGAAATGCTCGTTAAGATATTCGAGTCGTTTTATGTTGTCAGCACAGCCGCCAACGGACGTGAAGGATGGGAAAAAATACAATCTGAACAGCCCGCTATTGTGTTAAGCGATGTTGTAATGCCGGAAATGTCGGGAACGGAACTTTGTAAACTAATCAAAGAAAACATAGAAACCTGCCATATCCCTGTGGTATTGCTCACCGCACGAACAGCAATAGAACACAACCTAGAGGGTTTACGTCTGGGAGCCGATGACTATATCACCAAGCCGTTTAATATCAATATCCTGCTTTCCCGCTGCAATAATCTGGTAAACAATCGTATCATACTACAAGAGAAATTCAGCAAACAACCACAGGCTACTCCACAGATACTAGCCACTAATGCTATGGATAAAGAATTAGTTGATAGAGCTATGAAAGTAATCGAAAGTCATATTGACAATGTGGAGTTCAACGTGGATATCCTAGCGCGTGAAACCGGTATTGCCCGTACCAAACTATTTACCAAGTTGAAAGCAATTACCGGACAAACACCCTATGAATTTATTCTAACTATCCGCTTAAAACGGGCTGCTATCATGCTCAAAGAAAACCCGGAACTCAATATTTCCGAGATTTCCGACCAGCTAGGGTTCTCCTCTCCCCGACAGTTTAGTAAATGTTTCAAGGAAAAGTATCGTGTTGTGCCACAGACATACAGAAAAGGAGAAAATGCAGATAACGAAGAGGAAGAAGAATAAAGTGTACGCAGAAAGTACTATTCATGTACGTATAATACACCTCATTCCAGTAAAAACAACCGTTATTTGCAGATGAAAAACAGATATGTCACTCACAGAAAAAAGAAAAGTCATGAAAAAAAGTTTTTTATATTTCATCAGTTGTTTCATGTGTACCCTTGTTTCCACTAGTATAGTTTTCGCACAGAAAATAGATAATCTGGTAGCACTCAAGCAACAATCGAAAAACGAATTGTTCCACAAATTGAAGAAGGCGCCTCACACACCGGCTTTTGAATCCGAAGGATATTGGGTATGGGGAAGCTCCGTCGTAAAAGGCGAGGATGGAAAATATCATATGTTTGTATCCCGCTTTCCAAAATCCCTGCCCTTTCATCCCGGATGGATGGTAGCTTCGGAAATTGTACATGCAATATCTGATACTCCTCAAGGGCCATATAGATTCAGTGATGTGGCATTACCGGCACGCGGTGCACAATATTGGGACGGACGTTCTACGCACAACCCACGCATACTGAAATATAAAGGTAAATATTATCTTATCTATATGGGGTCTACCCATCCTTTCGCCGAACCTACATACGCCGAGTTGACTCTAAGTAGCCCTTGGTGCACCGTAGGACGTGCCAATAAACGAATCGGTCTGGCTGTTTCCGACAGTCCATACGGTCCTTGGAAACGTTTTGATGAACCGATACTGAAAACAAAACCCAATACGTTCTATAGTTTTCTGACTTCCAATCCTTCTCCGGTCCTTCAGGAGGACGGTTCGGTAATGATGATTTTCAAAGGACGTGCCTATACTCCCAACGGTAAACACTCCGATATGTCTTTAGGTATTGCATACGCTCCTTCTATCGAAGGGCCGTATACCGTACTCAACAATGACCAGCCTATTTTCCAGGTAGACGGTCAAGGGGAAGCGGAAGATCCGTTTTTATGGAAAGACAAAAGAGGTTATCATGCCATATTCAAAGACCATGTGGCAAAATTCACCGGAGAAAGAGGTGGCGGAGTGATGGCTCACTCCAAAGACGGCATTCATTGGACAGTCGATAAGGATCCTAAGGCCTATTCTCTCACCGTAGAATGGGAAGATGGGAAAGTGGAAAAGCAGGGGCAATTGGAACGTCCTTTCCTACTATTCGATGAAAACGGAAAAATGACCCATGCTTTCTTTGCAACGATGGATGGTCCCGGCGGATTCGAGAATGCAAATAAATCATGGAATATGGTGATTCCCATCCAATAAATTTCTCACTTTCCTCTATCACCTATCACCGTAAGTCCCGAAAGTACTTATTCATCGCACTTTCATGCACGGTGACAGGTTGTGCGGAACCTATCACCACACCTGTCACCTATCACCTGTCACCACAGTTTCAATTTGGTTTCCCCACACTGAAACTTCAGTTTCAAGCGTAAGAAACTTTAGTTTCAAGCAACAGAAACCTTAGTTTCAAGTAGCAGAAACTCTAGTTTCATACGTATGAAACTCCAGTTTCCACGCTTGAAACAACTAGTTCTCCTATAGCAACCGACAGTTCTACCGCTCGAAGCAGACACATCGACCGCAATAAAGTAGAAATCTCTTGGTATACAAGATAATAAATATTACCTTTGTTGACCTTTCAAAAGAGAGGCACAAACAATTAATACATTTATCATGAAATTAACTTTGATGCGGGACAACGGCGGAACATCGACCATGCGGACGTTGGATATAAACCTACAGATAGAAGCGATGAAGCATGAAACGAAAGCCCGACCGATAAGCAATCTACGCACGAGCATACGTTACGCATCACCGGACTGTCAATTGGAAGAGAGTAAGAAAATAGCCAAGATTATCCCTGCTGCCGTTTTCCGCAAAACCACCAATGGAGCACAAATGTCCGCATACAACGGACTGGTACAAATAGAAGTAAATCATCTTGCCAACCGGCTGGAAGTAAACCGTATCAAACAGGAAGCGGCAGAACTCTCACAAACATTCGCTGCCTTTATGGGATCCGGCGGACATTCCGTGAAAATATGGATACAATTCACACGACCGGACAAGACTCTCCCTGCCAGCCGGGAAGAAGCGGAAATGTTTCAAGCACACGCTTACAGAAAAGCCGTCAGCCTGTATCAACCGGTACTCTCCTATCCTATCGAACTTAAAAATCCGACATTGGAACAATACTGTCGGCAAACCTACGATCCGGAACTTTACTACAACCCCGAAGCCACCGTTATCTATATGCGCCAACCTATGGAAATGCCTTCGGAAACGACTTATAAAGAATCGGTACAAGCTGAAACATCACCGTTCAAACGATTAATTCCGGGATATGACAGTTTCGATACTTTATCAGCCCTTTTCGAGGCAGCCTTACAGAAAGCCTATCAATCCTTAAACGAACTGTATCCCAGATTGCATGCCCACTCTGACGAAGATCTCAAGCCTCTGCTAGTCCAAGTGGCGGAAAACTGCTTTCAGGCGGGCATACCCGAAGAAGAGACTGCACGGTGGTGCATTGCCCATTTCTACACCAAGAACAAATCATTCCTGATACGGCAGACTGTGAAGAATGTATATATGGATGCAAAAGGATTCGGGAAGCAAACTCCTTTATCCACAGAACAGGAGTTGGAACTCCGGACGGAAGAGTATATGCAACGACGATATGAGTTCCGTTACAACACCATGACTACTACAACAGAGTATCGCGAACGAAACACATTTTGTTTCTGTTTCCGTCCGATAAACAACCGTATCCGTAACAGTATTGCCATGAACGCACGTCTGGAAGGGCTCAATCTTTGGGATAGGGACGTGGTCCGTTATCTGGATTCCGACCGTGTCCCGATTTTCAATCCGATAGAAGATTTTCTTTTCGGTCTGGATGTCCATTGGGACGGGCGCGACCGAATCCGTGAATTGGCAGTCCGCATTCCTTGCAATAACATACATTGGCCCGATTTATTCTATCGCTGGTTTCTGAATATGGTAGCACATTGGAGGCAGACTGATCGTAAATATGCCAACTGCACGGTTCCACTACTTGTCGGACCGCAGGCATACCGGAAATCCACTTTCTGCAGAAGCCTGCTTCCACCCGAGTTACAAGCATATTATACCGATCATATCGATTTCAGCAACAAACGGGATGCAGAACTGGCTCTGAATCGCTTTGCTCTAATCAATATGGACGAATTTGACCAAAACCGGGAAAGTCAACAGGCCTTTCTAAAGCATATCATTCAGAAACCCGTCATCAATGTCCGCCGTCCGCATGGCACAGCCACACAAGAGTTACGCCGCTACGCTTCTTTCATCGGAACAAGCAACCACAAAGATTTGCTGACCGATACTTCCGGCAGCCGTCGATATATCGTGATCTACGTAGAAGGGCCGATAGATTGCTCTCCCATTGATTATGAGCAGTTGTATGCGCAGGCCATGCACGACCTTTACAAAGGTGAACGCTATTGGTTCAACAAAGAAGATGAGGAGGTTATGACCGAAAACAATCAGGAATTTCAAGTAATGCCGATAGCCGAACAATTATTCCATGAGTATTTCCGGGCTGCAAAAGAAGGGGAAGAAGCGTACGAACAACTTCTCGCGATTGAAATAATGGAGCAAATACAACACGACAGTAGAATCCGTATTTCCAATTGCAATATTATACAATTTGGCAGAATATTACAGAAGAATCAAGTACCTTCCATACATACGAAACGTGGAAATGTGTATAAAGTAGTACGTACCAAGCCTAAAAGAGTATAAATATACATATTACAGAGGTGATAGGTGACACACAACCTATCACCGTCCTGAAAGCATGATGAATAAAGGATTTCAGAGCAGTGGTGATAGGTTGAAAGAGAAAAGTTGATTTATTGTATGGGGAGAGACATTTATAATAACAGCTTCGGAGTAGTTCTATCTGATTTTATCAATTATCAGGTGCGTTGTCAGTTTCCAATTCTTTCTCAATCTCTTCAATCGTAGGCAGACTGCCCCGGAAGTCTTTAGGCAAGGCTTGTCCTAATTCGTAGTCGGATATACCGATGGGTTTCTGAATGTCACGCAAGGCATATTCCGCCTTGATACGGTCTTTGCTCTTGCAAAGTAGCAGTCCAATGGTACGGTTGTCGCCCTCACGGCAATGCGATGTAATACTTTGTACCATATATAATCAAATAGAATTTCAGGACTTTCAATGTATACGGCATTAATTTGAATCTTCTTTCCGAAATTGGAATAAGATAGATCCAACTTTTCATTTTTAATATATGTTCCTTTGTATAAGTCGTAACACGCATCGTTTTCTTTTACAATATAAAACAAACCATTATTCCTGATATTTGCATCTTCGTATAGAAACTTTAGAAAAAAATCATTGGTTTCTAATATATTTATATAATCCTAGTTTAAAGCTACACCATAATCTCACACAATTTAAACTTAAGCAGTTAAATTGTTCAGACAATTTTTTATCATCTTTCCTCTCCCTAAAACACATTACTACTATCCTCTTAGTTCATCAATTTTCTTTTTAATACTGATTTCATCAGCCCGAAATTGATTCACCTCGATATGGAAAGCATGATATTTTCCTTCTATACCCGCTTGTGAAGTATTCATAAACTGTACATATTTATTACGTTCTTCATCATAGCAAAACAGTTTAGTACACAACGGAGATTTTCCAATTGCCATGTGAAGCATCTTTTCCGCTTCTTCATCTTTACACAGCAGACGCCCTACAGAGTCTCCATTTTTTTGCCTTTTTCTTCCTCCGTTTCCCTCTTCGCCATGTTTCTTCTTATTAGACAGATAGCTCCGAATGGGCCTTCTGTTATTCCCAAACCAAACATAAATATCCTTTATATCCAGCTTACATACATCCACGTCATGGTCATGCATTATACCTTGACTCTTACAACCGAGGCACGCTCTTTGATCTTTAGGAGTGTAATCTGTTGCATTTAAAAGAAGATATGTATTTGTACTATGCAAATCCACGCGTTTAACCACTTCGCAAAACGAATCGTTTAATATCGGACTGCTTTCCAATACATATTCATCCTCCTCCAATTGTTCAGGAGCATCTCGCCAATCATCCCACTGACTAATGAATACAACAAAAGTCTGAGAGAGGTTCGGATACTCATCCGATACATCTACTTCTTGCAGCAAAGAATCAAAAGCATCCCTGTTCAAGGAGTCATACAGCATTAAACAACATTCATAGTCAAAAAAGTCATGAACTTTACCAATACCCTCAATAATCTTCTCAAACTCATCTTTTCCCTTCTTTTGCTTAAATGTCAGGAAAGCCGATGTACGCATGCTCGTTTCCGATTCAGGCAAGAGCAAAAATAATTCTGAATTTTCTTCCATTTACATGCCCAATAATTTACGTAAATCAATCTGAATCTGATCAAAAAAGCCTCTTGGCGCTTTAGATATTTTTCCCTTTGGAGAAACAGCCAACAATTTTGGAGCCATGCAATTCTCACAGTCGTCATCCTCCTCAAAATAATAAATCTTCAAGTCATCATTATTGATAACCTCCGCCTCTTTGACTCTGACCAGCATACCGTTAATAATATGGTCGCTATGTGTTTCTATCAACAATTGATTACCGGCGGCTCCTACTATTGCCAAAAATTCGGTTAGATCAGATTGAGCTTTTGGATGCAAATGGATTTCGGGATTCTCAATCGCAATAAAGCTGCCGATAGGACTGCCCAAACACACGATAAGAACGGCAGCAATATAGCCTACTCCTGTGCCTACCTGCGAAGGGCGAATCCTGTTACCTATATAATCTTTAAAATATACGTCATACTGTTCGCTTCTGCGTTCTACTTCCATCGTATAGCCTGTTAACTTATATAGCCAATGGTTTACTTGGGTATCCAAAGAATTATCATTAGTTTCTGCCACTAATAATTTATCATCCAATCGATCTTGACGGTGATTAAAGAAATAATCGATGACAAACTCTCCTTGTTTTCCCAATGGAATTTTCGGAGTATTATTCATCAAATAGATATCCTGATTATTTATTCTGGTAGCAGGTAAATGGAAGATAGCTGGAAAAACCTCTTTGTCATCCGCATTGAGAACATTCTCTTCTACGGTAACCATTGTATTCACCCGGCTCTCGTCACTTGGAGTAAAAGTCATACTAAAAGAGTGTGAATCTCCCAAGAGAACTTTAATTACATATTCAGAAGAAACAGTATATATATTACAAGTTTCACTGAATGGACGTATGTCATACTGTGAACTGGAAACAGTAACCTTAGATCCGCTAGTAGACTTATTCTCTAAATTGTCTGCAAACAACTTCAATGCTTGAATTACAGAAGATTTACCGCTAGAATTCTTTCCTGTTATAAGATTCAATTTTCCAAACATCATTTCTGCGGTATGCAAACATTTATAATCAAAAATATCGAGAGCTCTTATCATTTTTTATTTATTTTATTTAATGATTCCACAATCATTCGTTTATCTATAGCGGTTGATTGTATATTTACCCGTTGTAAAATACTGGCAGCAACTTTCTCATCTGTTCCGGGCTTAATGATACAAAGTTGAATGGAAGCACTATTAATCCTGCTTTGAAGATATGGCGGAAGAGCAGTATAATTCATCCCATTATACTTGTTAAGAATTGGAATCTTCTTAAGAGAATATTCATTATCTATAAAAGCAAAAACGGAAGACAAACGGTTAAACCCATCGAAAATCACAAGACGGCCTTGATAGTCCATATTAGTAAAAATGGGAGCCAAGGGGATACTCATCAAGATTGATTCAATCCACCTCGCACGCCGACCTTGTGACCATACCTTACTGGAGGGCTCGTTACCAAAAATCAGTTTCCCTTTATCTTTCCATTCTTTCAATTGATAAAAAGACCATTTTTCGGTTATGATTTTGACATTTTCTGTATATAATTTGATGTCCATATCAATCACTCTTATTATTTCCAGTCTATATAATAGCTAAATAATATGCGAATATAAGAAAATTATTTTGCATGTCTGTTACTATGCCTTTCCTTTTAGCATATCTAACCTTTTTGGTAGTAACCTAGTAAAGTTTATCTCTCACCTATTTCTGGACCATATAGCCGTTCAAAAAAAATTCAATCTATTATTTCCCATTGGATTTCAAATATTGCTCATAGTCATACTCATTCAATACACCCGCCGGCTTATCACGGAAAAATGTTTGAAAAATAAGAAACGGCCAAAAGAATGGAATCAACCACATCAACAGATAATTATAATTAATGGCTCTCTTAGCTGACTTTTCCCGTTTATTGTGATTTGAAATCATAGAGAAGCCACTACAATAACAGTTCGCAAAAGATAAAACAAATACCCAACAACTGCCAATATTATTATTCCCAAGACCAAATATCCTATAACTGCCATAACAAACATGTTTTATTTCTATCCCATTTATTCACAAAGATACCATAAATCATTCAATATCCGAAGATATGAATACATTTTTGAAATTTCAAGTAATAGGAATATCTTTGTATAAGATACAATAATATCCAATAATAACCTAATACAATATTAAGAGATACTATAATATGCCTTTACTATACAATTTTGATATAGACACCCCAGAAGAGTTGCTAATCATATTAGCACAAAATCTTCAACAGCGCCGACTGGAAAAAGGTCTGTCAAGAGATGCTTTATCTACATTGAGCGGAATCCCCGTACCAACAATCGCAAAGTTCGAACAAAAGCATACTATCTCTTTGGCTTCGTATGTAGCATTGGCAAAAGCGTTGGGATACTCTAAATCAATTAAAAATTTATTAGCAGAGCCACTCTATAATACTATGGAAGAGCTAGATACTATCAACCGAAATAAAAACAGGAAGCGAGGACGTAATGAGATTAATAAATAAGCTAACAGTAACTTATCACAAACAAGTTGTGGGAGAGTTAACTATGACTCCCGATAACCGTCTTTGCACTTTCCAATAACACATCTTCCCATTTCCCCCCATGCCACTCCACCACAGAAGTAAAACCAGCTTTCTTCAGAGCGGACAATCCTTCGAAGCGGGCATTATTTATTCTTTCAGGATAGTGCGCATCACTATTTACCTGCACCCGAATACCCAGTTCCTTTAGAAAAGAGAAATAACGTTCATTCGGATAGAACGTACCCAGTTCGTGATAAGACTTGGTATTGATTTCCACAATATAACCGCGTTCGGCAATCGCCGCAAAGTAATCGCGGACCAACGTATCATACCATGCTTCATCAAGCAAACCCGGACGATAGCAGGAAGCGTTATAGTGCATTTTATCGGCATGACCTACGATGTCGAAACCACCCAGCTCCACCATACGGAGCAGATTTTTATAATATAGGCGGACAACGAAATCAAGATCGCCACCAAAATGCGCATCAACCAATTCACGAAAATGATCTGCCGGAGTATCAATATCTACCACCTTTCCTTCCGGAGAGTACAGCATATGGACGGAACCGATGCGATAGTCAAGAGGCAATTCTTGGAAACGAGACAACGAAGGATTACTTTCCTCATTCAGATAGTCTATTTCAAGGCCGACAGCCAATTCTATCTCATCAGCATACTTTGCTTTAAGCCGGGAAAATTCGGAAAGATAATCATCCATCCGATCCCACTCCATTGTCCATGCAGTAGAGAATGGAAGCGGAGCATGAGAGGAAATGCCGTATGAAGAAAAACCTTCACTAATGGCAAAACGAATGAAATCTTCCATATTGGCTCGTCCGTCGCAATACAGACAATGGCTATGATAATTAGTCAAGTTTGTCATCTCTTCGGTTTATTCAAGGGTTATTCGAGTTATACCGGTTTATTCATTTTTCTCACTATCGACATTGCTTAGCTTTCTATCTCACTGAGTTCCAGCCAACGCATTGTTTTCTCGTCGATCAGATCATTCACTTCGGGCAAACGTTTCGATTTCTCCGTCAGTTCGTCAACAGAAAGGGTACCACTACAAAGAAGTTCCTCAATCTGCGCCTTTTCGGATTCCAGTTCGGCTATATCTTTCTCTAATTGTTCAAATTCGCGCTTCTCCTTGAAACTCATCTTACGCTTGTCGTTCAGACGGACACGGGCAGTCTTTTCCTCTTGCGGCTTTTCGGCTTCTTTCTCCTTTTGCGCTTTCGCTTCTTTCCAATCACGGTAATCACTATAATTGCAGGGAAAATCGCGAATATCTCCCTGTCCGTTGAAAACCATCAAGTGGTCTACGACCTTATCCATAAAATAACGGTCGTGGGAAACCACAATCACACAACCTTTGAAGTTCTGAAGATACTCTTCGAGCACATTCAACGTAATAATATCAAGATCGTTGGTCGGTTCATCCAGCACAAGGAAATTAGGATTGCGCATCAGGACAGTGCACAAATACAGGCGGCGGCGTTCGCCCCCACTCAGTTTATAGACATAGCTGTGCTGGGTCTCGGGAGTGAACAGGAAATGTTGCAGAAATTGCGAAGCGGTCAGCTTTTTCCCATTTCCCAGCTCTATGACTTCGGCAATATCCTGTATCACGTCAATCACTTTCATTTGCTCGTCAAACTGGAGTCCGTCCTGCGAGTAATAACCGAAACGAACCGTTTCACCAATATCCACCGTACCGCTATCAGGCTGTACCTGTCCCATCAATATTTTGATGAAAGTCGATTTGCCGGTTCCGTTGTTTCCCACAATCCCCATCTTCTCATAACGGGAAAAGATATAGGAGAAATCATCCAGAATCTTTAAATCCCCGAAACTCTTGAACAAATGGTCGGCTTCGAATATCTTACTTCCTATATATGACGCTTTCACTTCCAGCTTTACGTTATCGTTGCGGAGCCGTTGTTTCGCCACTTTCTCCAATTCGTAGAAAGCCTCCTCACGGTAACGGGCTTTGTGTCCGCGCGCTTGCGGCATTCGGCGCATCCAGTCGAGTTCCGTACGGTAAAGGTTGTTGGCTCGTTCTATTTCCACACTTTTAGCGTCCATCCGTTCCTGTCGCTTTTCGAGGTAATAGCTGTAATTTCCTTTATACTGATACACTTGCCGATTATCTATTTCGATAATTTCCGAACAGACACGGTCGAGGAAATAACGGTCGTGAGTCACCATCAGCAGACTGAGATTGGTACGGCGAAGATAATCTTCGAGCCATTCGGTCATATCCAGATCCAAATGGTTGGTAGGCTCGTCAAGAATCAACAGCTCCGGTTCGGTAATCAGTGCATTTGCCAAAGCTACACGCTTCAATTGCCCACCGGAAAGCTGCTTCACCTTTTGGTCAAAGTTACGAATCTTAAGTTGCGAAAGGATTTGCTTCGCTTTCTGCTCATACTCCCACGCTTTCTCATGGTCCATACGAACCAGAAGATCCTCCAGTCCCGGATGTCCTTCCGTTTCCATACAACGCTCGTATTCTTTTATCAGCTCAACGGTACTGTTACCATGATGGAAACAGGCTTCCAGCACGGTTAATTCTTCGGGATACTGCGGGTCCTGCTCCAGATAATCCACCCGAAGGTCGCGTCTGAAAACAATGCTTCCACTATCATAGCCCTCTTTTCCGGCGATGATATTCAGCAACGTAGTCTTTCCGCTGCCGTTCTTTGCTATTAATCCGACACGCTGCCCCTCAGCAATGCCAAAAGATATATTTTCAAAAAGGACCAAGTCACCGAAGGACTTGGTCAGGTTATCTATCTGTAAATAAGGTACTGTCACGTAAGTAAGTGATTAGGAGTTAGCGATTAAGGTTAGTCGGCAGTAAGCGCAGACTTATAAGTTTCTATGACGTTGCAAGATTCTCCGGCTTTTATTCTGCTCCATGTCAGTTTCATCGGGTCGATAATGCCGTTCTTATATTGAAGAACCGGCGCTTCCCGGTTGCCGTCAATCAATGTCTTCCATTCCATACCGTCCACTTCATTGGCAAGAATCGTGCAGATCGTAATGCCGATAGCCAGCCACTCGTCTTTTTTCTTCGGACCGATCTTACCGCTGTCAATTATCTGCTGGAGCTTTTCGAGGTCATCTTCCGTTCCTTGAAAATCTTTCTTCAATTCCTGCTTCACGGTAGATACCGTCCATTCATATCCTTCATTAATCTGATAGATTTCGGAAAGGCGGACGGGGATCAACTCGGCCGGATACTTCTGTCCTTCCTTACGTATCTCCAACGTGGCAATGACTTCTTCGGCTTCTTTCACCGTTCCACCTTTGGGTACGGTAAACGAGCATTCGAAAGCAATATCGTCAATGCCTGTAATCCATACATGGGATGTATAGTAAGTTCCTTCTTCCTGGAACATCTCTTTGCTATACGCACACTCCAACGCCCCGACCTTCACCAACGAAGCCGAATCGTTCTCTTTCAGTTCCTGCCGGATGGCTTCTTTGCCATAACCGGCTTTACCTTTGAATGCGGAAATACGAAAATTACCCGACCACACATCGGGATTATAGAAGAGAAAAGAGCCTTCGCCATCTTCAAACTCATTCCAGTCCGAAGGATAGTTCATCGAAAACCATGCTCCGGGAGAGATAAATTTCTTGCCTTGCATTCTTTTTCTACATTTGATTACTTGGCAAAAATACGAATTATTTTCCTATCGGCTGTATTTTCCTGCGTACTTCTTTGGAGATTTCCAAAAACATATAGTTCAACTTTCCGGAATGAATACCTTCTTCGTTCTCCTTATACTTTTTATTGGCATATTGCTTTGATTTCTCGAAAGTCAGCAATGACATCTCGTTCTGTGATTTGCCTACCATCGTAGAATCCAGTTGTTCATCGGGAAAGAAATCATCCAGATCGACATCACCGATCATCGTTGTTTCCAGGAAGTTCATATCGGTATGCGAATTGTCGGTATAATAGCCTACAAACATATGTCCCGGCGTACGCACCAGGATAGGATCGATATTGATGGCACGAAGCAAGGAGGCAAACAGCACGCTGCCATCCACACAGTTAATCTGCGAAGATTCCAGCGCATCATCGAACGTACGGACACGCTGAGAGAACACGACATTGCTCGAAAGACTGGTATTGGAAACCGAACTGTAACGGAAATTCCGCTTCTGCAATATATTCCAAAGCGCATACACCTGCTTGTCTACGGCTCCTTTAGCCTTGCTTTGATAACCGAGAAAGCGATTCACAATACGGGTATTCAACGCCTCACGGAGCAACTGGTCGATCATCGGATTCTCTTCGTTGACGTAGGCGGCAAAGAAAATGCCGGTATCATGAAACTTGGTACCGTTCGCCACGTAGCCCAACAGACATTCATTGATACTGCGCACGGAAAATGTACGCACCCGCTGTCCCAATTCCTTTCCGTTCATCTCCACTGTCACGGCAACGCTCACGGGTTCCGCCTGAAGGTTGTTCTTCAATGCTTCATAATTCCAGATTATATCCGGATAAATCGTATATTCCGTTCGTGGTTTGTTCAGGATAAACTCTGAGACGGAGCGGGAGAAGAAAGGAGTTTCAGCCACCTCAATCCTTACCCGGCTATATGCCGCCCGCGACTTTACCCGAATGGCAATGCAGGATTTCGGATTTCCCAGACTGGTGGAATCCGACGGGATAATGACTTGCGCATCGGTTGTGGCTACGGAAAGAATAGCCGAAGGAAAGATATTTCCTCCCAAATCATCAACAATCTCAAAACCGGGATTGAACGTGGTATATTTAAAGACGGACACTCCGCCAAGCAGAAGCAGCAACACGATAACCGCGCCTATTACTTCGCGTCTATGTCGTTTCAAGTCAACTTTTATCATCGTTTGTAGTATCTATTAATCAAACATCTCTATCTTTTCTCGCTAACAAAGATAACAAATAGCAAACGTTTTTTCCTCTTATAGCCCGCAAAAACTTCGATATTTTATTCTATCCGTAGGATTGGGAGGAATGTAACAAGATTGTAATATCTGTTTCATCTGACCGTAACAAAGTATCCTCATCTTTGCATCAAATAAAATAAAAACGTAACTTTGTCATATTAATACATATAGCTTATGAATGAAACCCGTATTCTAGTTGTCGACGATGAAGAAGACCTCTGTGAGATTCTGAAATTCAATCTTGAAAATGAAGGTTACGAGGTGGATACCGCGAACTCCGCCGAAGAGGCTTTGAAGATGGATATTTGTAGTTATCAGCTAATTCTTCTCGATGTGATGATGGGGGAAATCTCCGGATTCAAAATGGCGAACATGCTGAAAAAGGACAAGAAAACGGCAAAAGTGCCTATCATCTTTATCACAGCCAAAGATACCGAGAACGACACCGTGACCGGCTTCAATCTAGGCGCGGATGATTATATCTCGAAGCCATTTTCGCTGCGGGAGGTCATTGCCCGTGTAAAAGCTGTATTGAGACGCACGGCTGCAGCGGAAACAGAAAGAGTTCCCGAACGGCTTACTTACCAGACGCTCGTCATTGATATCACGAAAAAGAAGGTAAGTATCGACGAAGAAGAAGTGCCGTTGACTAAAAAAGAATTTGAAATATTGCTTCTGTTGGTACAGAATAAAGGACGGGTATTTTCACGTGAAGATATTCTGGCACGTATATGGAGCGATGAGGTATATGTACTCGACCGTACTATCGACGTAAATATCACCCGTCTGCGCAAGAAGATAGGAATATACGGTAAGTGCATCGTCACTCGTCTCGGATATGGATACTGTTTTGAAGCGTAATAACTACTCCCTATGAATCTGCCTGTAACTCAAAAACATTTCCTCTCTTTCAGCCGAAAGCTTTTTCTCTCGGTCATTTCACTGTTTCTGGTATTTGCCGTTTGCTTTATCGCGTATCAGTATCAACGTGAGCGGGAATATAAGGTGGAATTGCTGAACACAAAATTACAGGATTACAACAGCCGGCTCTATGAACAGTTGAGCAGGCAATCGCCGGACAGTTCAATTATTACCGGTTATATCAACAACCATATTCTGGAAGATTTACGTGTAACTCTTATTGATATAGACGGGAATGTGCTTTACGACAGTTATTCGAACCACAACAGGCAGATGGAGAACCATTTAGACCGTCCGGAAGTACAAAAGGCGCTGAAACAGGGAAATGGATATGACGTACGGCGTACTTCCGAGACGACCGGTGTCCCCTATTTTTATTCGGCTACACGTTACAAAGACTATATTGTCCGCTCGGCTCTACCTTATAATGTCAGCCTCATCAACAATCTGAAAGCCGACCCGCATTATTTATGGTTTACGGTCATTGTGACTCTGTTGCTGATGATTATTTTCTATAAGTTCACGAATAAATTGGGAACTTCCATCAACCAGCTTCGCGAGTTCGCCATGCGTGCCGACCGGAACGAGCCTATCGAAATGGCTATGCAATCAGCTTTCCCGCATAACGAGCTGGGGGAAATATCGCAACATATCATACAAATATACAAGCGGCTGCACGAGACCAAAGAGGCACTTTACATCGAACGTGAGAAATTGATCACTCACCTCCAGATTTCGCATGAAGGACTGGGAGTATTTACGAAAGACAAAAAGGAGATTCTGGTCAACAACCTCTTTACCCAATACAGTAATCTGATTTCAGACTCCAATCTGGAAACTACGGAAGAAGTCTTTGCTATCAGCGAACTGAAAGAGATCATCCACTTCATCAACAAGAACCAAAGACAGCGTTCGGGAGGAAAAGACGAAAAGAGAATGTCTATCACAATCAATAAAAACGGACGAACCTTTATCGTGGAATGTATCATCTTTCAAGATGCCAGCTTTGAGATTTCGATCAATGATGTCACTCAGGAAGAAGAACAGATAAACTTGAAACGGCAATTGACACAGAACATTGCCCACGAATTGAAAACTCCCGTCAGCAGTATTCAAGGGTATCTGGAGACGATTGTCAGCAACGAGAATATCCCGCGTGAGAAAATAAATGTTTTTCTGGAACGCTGCTATGCCCAAAGTAACCGACTGAGCCGGTTACTACGGGATATATCCGTACTAACCCGCATGGACGAAGCTGCCAACATGATTGATATGGAACGGGTGGACATCAGCTTATTGGTGGGCAATATTATCAATGAAGTTGCGCTGGAACTGGACGAGAAGCATATCACGGTTGTCAATTCCTTAAAGAAGAGCATACAAATCAAAGGAAATTATTCGCTGATTTATTCCATATTCCGCAATCTGATGGATAATGCCATTGCATACGCCGGAGCAAATATCCAAATCAATATAAACTGTTTCCGCGAAGATGAAGGTTTCTACTATTTCAGCTTTGCCGATACCGGTGTGGGTGTGTCACCCGAACATCTGAACCGACTCTTTGAACGCTTCTATCGGGTAGACAAAGGACGGTCACGGAAATTAGGCGGGACAGGATTGGGATTGGCCATTGTAAAGAATGCGGTTATCATCCACGGGGGAAGTATCTCTGCGAAAAATAATCAGGGAGGCGGACTGGAATTTGTATTTACATTGGCAAAAGAGAGATAAACCACTTAAAAAGCCATTACCGCACAAGCTGTTGAAGAATATCTGTTATTACATCCATAACTCCTTGCAAAAAACAAATAAACTACCTATCTTTGTCGCGCATTGGTTCGCAGACCTCACACGAGGAAAGCGATTAAAAGGGAATCAGGTGTAAATCCTGAACAGTCCCGCTGCTGTAAGTTCTATATTATGTTGCAAGCAACCTACTTTTAGCCACTGGAAGAAGAATTTCCGGGAAGGCGCTCGCAACAGGAACAAGTCAGAAGACCTGCCATGCAACCAATTTCACTGCTTTCGAGGAAAAAGCGTTGAATCTAATGAACCGGACAATTCCGTCTATCATTTCATTCATCATTCTGATTCAGAGAAAGTATGTAGTAATAAACTCTGCCAAAAGTTTATTTATGCGTGTCCGGTCGAAGGGATTTCGCCCGGACACTTTTAAACCTAAAAAGAGGAAATGGAAAAGAGGACTTTAGCAATCTTTGCAGTAAGCTGCAACCTGTTTTTATCGACTTCACTTTTTGCACAAGAGCAAAGGGTGGATACCGCACGTACCTATTACATCCCCGAAATAACCGTTTCCGATATTTATCAGACCCGTGAGGTTCGCTCTACCGCCCCATTACAGATATTTTCTAAAGACGCTTTAAAGAATCTGAATGCCTTGCAGGTTTCCGATGCCGTGAAACATTTTGCAGGAGTAACTGTGAAAGATTACGGGGGAATCGGCGGACTGAAAACGATATCCATACGAAGTTTGGGTGCGCAACATACTGCTGTAGGTTACGACGGAATCACACTGACTGACTGTCAAACGGGACAAATCGACCTTGGACGCTTCTCTCTCGATAATGTCGACCAACTGTCGTTAAGTAACGGTCAAAGCGACAACATCTTCCAGCCTGCCCGTTTCTTTGCTTCAGCAGGGATACTGAATATACAAACACTCACTCCCCAATTTGAAGACGGAAAGCGCACGAATATAAGTGCGTCTTTCAAGACCGGTTCATGGGGATTGGTCAATCCCAGTCTGTTATTGGAACAACGGATCAGTCGGAAATGGACTGTATCTGCCAACGGCGAATGGATGTCATCGGACGGGCATTATCCATATACCTTATATTACGGAAATGAAGAAGGGGATTTGAGTTCACGGGAAAAGCGAAAGAACACGGATGTACAGACATTTCGTGCAGAAGCCGGGCTTTACGGAAACTTCTCCGACAAAGAACAATGGAGGCTAAAAGCCTATTATTTCCAATCTTCCCGCGGATTACCCAACGCCACAACTTTCTATTATACTCATTCTTCACAACGTCTTTGGGACAAGAACACATTTATTCAAAGTCAATATAAGAAAGAATTTAACCGGCAATGGGTGTTTCAGACTTCTGCCAAGTGGAATTGGAGCTATCAACGTTATTTAGATCCCGATTACAAAGGTTCTACCGGAGAAATAGAGAACAGTTATTACCAGCAGGAGTATTACCTTTCGGGGTCCGTGCTTTACAGGTTATTGAATAATTTGTCTTTTTCGCTTTCTTCTGACGGAAGTATCAACACGATGAATGCCAATCTGAATGACTTTGCCCACCCTACGCGCTATTCGTGGCTGACAGCTTTTGCGGGAAAATATGTAAACAATTGGCTTACTCTCTCTGCATCCGCTTTGGCAACCGTCATCTACGAGCAGACCGATAAAGGGGGAAGTGCAGGTAATCACCGTAAACTTTCTCCGTATGTCAGCGCTTCGTTCAAGCCTTTCGACAAGGAAGAATTCCGTATCAGAATTTTCTACAAAGATATCTTTCGCCTGCCAAGCTTCAACGATTTATACTACGGTGAAACTGGAAACAATAAGCTGAAACCGGAGAATGCACGGCAGTATAATATCGGTCTGACATACAGTAAGGATGTATGCCCGTTCCTGCCTTATCTCTCGGCAACTGTTGATGCGTATTACAACAAGATAACGGATAAAATCATCGCCTATCCTACCAAGAACCTTGCTGTCTGGAGTATGAGAAATCTCGGCAGTGTAGAAATCAAAGGCATTGATGTCACAGGCAACGTGTCCCTCCAGCCTTGTGAAAAGCTCCGTATCAATCTTTCGGGGAATTATACATACCAACGGGCTTTGGACGTAACCAACTCTGACCCTGCTTCCGAAGAAGGGAGAACTTACAAACATCAGATAGCTTATACCCCCCGTGTTTCCGGTTCGGGACAGGTAGGTATCGAAACGTCTTGGGTTAATTTATCTTACTCATTCCTGTTCTCAGGAAAACGATATACACAAGGAGAAAATATCACAGAGAATAGAATGGAGAGTTATAGTGACCATAGTATCTCTGTGGGGAAGGAGTTAACTATACGGAAGATTAATACTTCTATTCATATAGAAGTATTAAATATAGCCAATAACAATTATGAGATTATCAAGAACTTTCCAATGCCCGGACGTTCTGTTAGAGCAACGTTCAGTATCAAATATTAACTATGAAACAAATAACCATAAATAGAAAATATATATTGCAGACATGGTTATGTATGCTCTTACTGTTATTCATTGCCTGTGATGATATGGAGGACAAGCCATCTATCCCCAACATTGATGGCAGTAATATCTCCGAAACCGGAACTGCAGAGCTATATATATTAAGCGAAGGATTGTTTAACTTGAATAACAGTTCTTTGGCTCGTTATTCGTTCAAAAAAGGAAAGCTTACTAAAAATTACTTCAAGGACCTAAACAAACGAGGGTTGGGTGATACAGCCAATGATATGGCATTATATGGTGGCAAATTATACATTGTAGTCAATGTATCCAGCACCATTGAAGTAATAGACTTCCAAACAGGAGTTTCTATCAAACAAATCCCTATGCTGGCAGAAAACGGCAGTTCACGACAGCCACGCCATATCACGTTTCATAAAGACAAGGCATACGTATGTTCATACGATGGTACCGTTGCACGGATCGACACTACTTCCTTAGAAATAGATGCCTTGACAAAAGCCGGAAGAAACCCGGAAAATATCTGTATACAAAATAACAAACTATATGTATCCAATTCCGGTGGTTTGGATTATTCTGCAGGCTTAGGGGTAGACAATACAGTTTCCGTGATCGACATCACTTCCTTTACAGAAATAAAGAAAATAACAGTCGGTCCCAATCCCGGATGTATTGTACCAGGACCAGACGAAACAGTTTATGTAGCTACTCATGGAAATAACATAGCAGATGGTGACTTCCACTTTGTAAAGATAGACTGCAGAACAGATGAAGTAGCACATATTCATGACGAAAAAGTCATGAATTTTGCAATCAGTGGCAATATCGCTTATTTATATAATTACAACTACAATACAGAGTCATCTTCTATCAAGGTTTTCAATCTAAAGACCGGACAGACTATACGCGACAACTTTATCACAGACGGAACCCGGATCAACACCCCTTACGGTATTAATATCAATCCATACAGTGACAATATCTACATAACGGAAGCATATAGTTACACCATAACTGGTGACATACTTTGCTTCAATCAGAACGGACAGTTGCAATTCAGAATCAACCGTGTCGGACTGAACCCTAATACCGTTGTGTTCAGCAACAAAGTATCATCAGGAGACAGCAGTGAAGAGGACTCGGATCCGAATGCCCCCTCTGCATTTGCCAATAGAGTATTGGAATACAGACCGGCTCCCTGCCAGTTTATGAATACATCCACAACTGCTTATAAAGAAAACTATACATCTGAAGATGTGAGAAAATACGCAGAAGAGCTACTCAAAGATCCAGACCTATGTCTTCTTAGTCTTGGAGCATACGGAGGTTATATCACGGTAGGATTTGATCATACAGTACCTAACGTTCCCGGACAATATGATTTCAAAATATATGGCAACGCGTACTATGACGCATTCGGGACATTAACCGGAAAGCTTGGTGGAAGCTCAGAGCCAGGCATTGTATTAGTTTCGAAAGATGTTAATGGTAACCAGTTACCTGATGATGAATGGTATGAGCTTGCCGGCAGCGAATATACGTCTTCCGCAACTATAAAAAATTATACTATTACTTATCACCGTCCCACATCAATATTGGATAAAGTTAAATGGACAGATAATCAAGGAAACGAGGGATATGTAAACAGAAATGATTTCTATACTACCAATTCATATTATCCATTATGGATAGAAGAGAACGAGATGACATTCCATGGTAGCCGTTTGAAAGATAACGCTGTGAATGAACCTCGTGAAGATATGCCAGAACATTGGGTAGGATACTGCTATCCATACGGATATGCAGACAATCACCCTAATAACACAGAAAAAAGTAAATTTCAAATAGACTGGGCAGTAGACAAAAATGGACATCCCGTTCAATTAGATGGCATTGATTTCGTTAGAATTTACACAGCTGTCAATCAAAATACAGGGTGGATGGGAGAAATTTCAACCGAAATACAAGCTGTTGAAGATTTACATTTTGGGAAACAATAAACAATTATGTATAAATTATTTAATTAAAAGAAGAATGAAAAAGATGAAATTCTTAGTTAGCCAACTATATATGTTGGCATTGCTGGCATTGCCATTCATTTCATCATCATGTAGTGACGATGATGATCCAAAAGTTGAAATCACTCTAGGTATTGAAGATGGTGCAACAGTTAACGTAGGCCAAATTATTCAATTAGAAGCCCAAATAAATAATACTAATACTCAAGGCGAGATTGAGTATAATTGGGAAGTAAACGGTGAAAGTGTATCAAATGAGAGTAATTATACATTCATGGCTAACGAGAAGGGAACTTACACAATAACCCTTAATATTATCAATAATAATGATAACTTCCAAAAATCCATCAGTATCAATGCCCAAATGTATCCAAGTAGTTTTTATGTAGTAAATGAAGGAAAATATGGGACTCCCGGTAGTGTCAACAGATATCAAAAAGGAGAATGGAATTACAAAATCATTAGTGAATTAGGTAATACATCAACAGTAGGAGTAGTTAATGGAAACTATATATACATCGTATCCAAGGATTCACCCTTCCTTGTAAAAGCAGAACTTTCCAATTACTCTATTGTTGACAAAATAGAAGATGGTCTTGGTGATAACGGGCAGGGTAACAATTTTTGTATCATTAATGACCAAACCGGTATATTAACGACTACAAATGGGGCATTCAAAGTGAACCTAAATCCACTGACATTAGGAGAGAAGCTAAATGATATGGACAACGTTAAAAATGATAAAGAAGATATTTGCAAAACAGAAAATTATCTCTTTATTCGTAGTCAAGAAACAGTCAAAGTATATAATATAAACGATCTTTCCTTTAACAAGCAAATTGGAACTGAAATCAAAACAGGATTCGCTCTAACTAAAGATGGTATGCTTTGGGCAGCAAATAGTAATAAACTGGTAAAAATTAATCCAAACAGTTTAGAGAGTGAAGAAATTCAATTACCCAACAACTTAAAAATCTTTATTGATACTACTTATAAACCAAGTGGATTATGTGCTTCCATTACAGAAAACGCCCTATATTTTGCTCATGCACCTAATTTCAATGGCACAGATATCTATAAATTTGATATTACTACTCAAAACGTAAATAAATTCTTCACTGCTCCAACAAATTACTCCGGATATGGTGCAGGCATACAGGTAAATCCCCAAAATGGTGACGTATACCTCATTTATACAGAAGACGGATGGGGAGCACATTATTTAAATACCTATATTTACGTAGTCGATGGAGTGACCGGAACCCAAAAAGCTATTATTGATTACACCGGTGAATATTGGTTCCCGTCAACCATAACTTTCCAATAACAAGAGTGTGATTTACACGGCTTTTTCATTTAAGAAATATTGTTCATCGCTTGTTATTGCAGTAAAATTCCTTATATTCGTGCGCAGCGAT
>ENA-USUK01000281-USUK01000281.1-human-gut-metagenome-genome-assembly--contig:-NODE-281-length-40766-cov-13.091843_pt1 | contig 40766 bp, 43 predicted proteins | sample MGYA00250062_ERZ773400 | MGnify/ENA primary metagenome ERZ773400 (study PRJEB29103, sample SAMN06111961) | human gut metagenome | biome: human gut; feature: ankylosing spondylitis patient; material... | reverse complement strand
GCCGTATCATTAAAAAAGAAGGGGGGGGGTGGAGCCCTATGTACCACGTGGCTATTTGCGATGATGATAAGGTGTTCATCTCATATATTAAAAAAATTATTAGTCAAGTTAGGAATACCAGTCAAACTCAATTAAAGATTTATGAATTTTATTCAGGGGAAGAATTGGTTGGTAATTTAGATGCTATGATGCATATAGATTTGCTTGTTTTAGATATGGAATTAGGTGGTATTGATGGAGATGAAACAGCAAGAAGATTTCGTGAAAAATTTAAAAATACAGTATTAGTATTTTGTTCGGGAGTGCGTGCTCCAACAGTCAAATCATTTAAGGTAACTCCTTATAGATATCTGTTGAAATCATATTCAGATAAGCAATTTGTATTTGAAATGGGAGAAATTTTTGCAGAAGTAGAAAAAAAGGCTAAAGAAGAATATATTGTAGGGCATTACAGAAATAATGTAATTCGAGTTAATATTCAAGATGTTTTGTATGTAGAAAATGCAAAACGAGGAAGCAAAATTATTGTGAGACCGGATTGTGAAGCAGCAAAGTTTGAGGGACAGATATTGGTAGATGATAAACTGGAGACATTAGTAAAAATATACGATGAATTTGCTTTTGCACACAGTAGCTACATAATAAATATCGTTCATGTTGAAAAAATAGTAGACAATATAGTTTATTTGGATAATGCTGAGTGTTTGTCTGTATCAAGAACATATCAAAAAGAATTTCGCCAAATCTTTACAAAAAGCATTGCGGAGAAATATAAATAAGAGAGGTAGAAAAGAGTGGGATGGCTGAATTTACTTATCCTTTTTTTGTGTTGCGTTGTTGAGGTTTTCTTACTTTACGACTATTTTGAAAATTTTTTTGAAATAAAAACAAAATATATTAAAATAGTATATGCAGGAACGGTAGGTGCTGTTTTTCTGATTAATATGTTACAAAATAGTATTATGAATTTGATTTTTATTCCAATAATACTGTGGATTTTTGTGACAGTAATATTTGATTCTAAATTAGGAATCAGATTTGTATATTTTATAATGGCGTACATTGTTATGGTAGGCGTGGAGTTTTTATATATTATATTGTCAGACACAACAGCAACGTTGTTGAAAAGAACAGGTTTAATCCCGGTGTCAGAATATTTGTGGCAGTTGTTGTTTATAAAATTTGTAAATTATATCATATTTATTGTGTTAAAGCAGATGTCTGCAAAATCAAAAAAAAGAATGACGAATAAATTGTTTCTTATTTATTTGTGTGTACCCATTTCTACGTTGGGTACTATGCTTACAGTGTTTTATTCAGGAATAGATATTAGAAACAATATGATGATAGAGATTTTAATGACATTGTTTTTTGTGTGTATGATAGCCGGAAATATGGTTTTATTTTATGCGTTTCAAAAGTATACGGAAAATTTAAGTGAAAATGCTAAGCAGGAATTAGAACTTCTTTATCAAAGAGCTGAGGTAGAGAGATTAACTAAAATTGCTCAGTGGAATGAAAATTATAATGAAATTATACATAACACATCACATTATCTTAAGGTAATAGGACAACTGGCTTATGAAAAAAGAAATGATGAAATATGTAAAGTGGTAGATAAACTGAATGGGAAGCTAAACAGGGAAGAAATCTGTGAATACAGTAATCATAAAATGTTAAATATCATTTTATCTGAATATTCGCTTAAAGCAGATAATGCGGACGTTAGTTTTGATGTGTATGTGGAACCGGGATGTGTTTTGAATCATATCCAGGATGTTGATCTTATTACAATGATTGGTAATTTGCTTGACAATGCTATTTTAGCTGCATCAAAAAAGGCGAAAGATGCCTCTGTTGTTGTAAGAATTTTCATGCAAAAGAATGGAAAACTTTGTGTGATTAAGGTGGTTAATGATTTTGTGGAAGACCTGAAGGAGGTAAAGGGGAAACTTATAAGTACTAAAAAAGAAGCTGGAGTACATGGAATTGGTTTGTCAAGCGTTTCAAAGATTGCTGAGTATTATAATGGATATTTAGAGTATTATATTATTGATGGTAAATTTAATGCGGTATTAGTTATGATGGTTTGATTTATACATATTTTTAGAAGACTATACTCCTTTTCAGATTTGTAATCAAAGATGGATTACTTGATATCTGAGAAGGAGTTTTTATTTTACAGCTTTATACAACAAAAGTAAGCGCAAAGTATTCCTACGCTAGACAAGGTTAATTGCAACCCTAACCAGCTAAAGCTAGGATTGCAAGCATTTTACTTTATTTTCACTTGCTAGAAGCAAGCGTTTTACTTTACATCGTGCCGGAACAGGTATCCTGAACGGTTTCATTCCACGGAACCAGTTTTGACAATTCTGCGTCCGACATTACAGTTCCGGAAAGCCGTTCTAGCAAGAAGAATATTTATAGATGTTTAGGGCATGTGCCTTGGCCATCCCAGCATGTTTCGGGTTCCTAAAAAGAAGGAACCATCTTTCCGAACACGTTGTCCGGTGAAGTCAGTTCGATTTTCACAACTTCCTGCCGGTGCGGCGAGTGATGGTGACCTGCAGAATTAGGAAGTTCAGAACATCCTGCTTTACGGAGCCGTTTTACCCAGTTGTAAAAGGTTCCCGGCTTAATATCATGCTGTAGGCACCATTCATGATCAGTAAGTCCACTGGAGCGACATTCCATAATCAGTCGGTATTGTTCGTCAGCAGGGATTCGGGGTGCGCTCATAATCCAGCCTCCAAAAGTAGAGTAAAATGCTTGCATTCTTGCTAGGTTAGTAGTTCTCAATAGAGTGAAACACTTGTATTTCCTGCTATTATTATGAAGCCCAATGGGCAAGGTGTCACTACGTCAGAACATTAAGCGCTTACCAACAAAATGAATCGACATGCAGAGTTTGGACACAAAATGTTGAAATATGGACATTGTATTTAAAAAATTTGTCAATACATGTAAGATGGCAGAAAAGATAATTGGAGGATTATATTTATGAAAGCAAAAAAAAGTTTTGGTAAAGCTGTGATGAAATGTTTAAATGTCTTGGCATTATTGTTGGTTATGCAAACTGCTAATTCAGCATGCATATGGGTGGCTTATCAACCTGAATTTCCAGAAGCGGCTAATAAGCTAAAATTTAATAAGTAATTTGTAAATGGTCAATATAATACGACATTATGTTTACTTTGTCAAGGTAAAACGACATAAAATTCAGAAAATCTATGACATAGAATTCAGAAAATCCGGAATAGAAAGATTGGTTTTTTGTTGAATATGCACAAATACAAGATATATAATAGCTGCTTTTATAAACTATGAGTCGATATAATGTCGTATTATAAAAAATCATGAACAAAGGGTGGGATAATGTGATTAAAGGAAGGATATGTAATTCCTGTAAAAGTGAAATACAAAGAAGTGAATTAGATAACAATTATTCAATTTGCCCTCGTTGTGGATATTATATGAGAATGCATGCAAGGAAGCGCATTTCAGCGTTAGCAGATAAAAAGTCATTTCGTGAATGGGATGCTAATATGAAGTTGAGTAATCCGTTAGGTGATAGAGAATATGAGGAGAATCAGAAAAAAGCTTCTTTAAAGCATAAATTAAATGATGCAATAATTACGGGTGAAATGGATATTGATGGTTTCCATGTTGCAATAGGTGTAATGGACACTAGATATATGATGGCTAGTATGGGATATGTAGTGGGTGAGAAAGTTACTCGATTGTTTGAAAAAGCCCAAAAAAAGAAGTTACCAGTTATTATGTTTTGTTGTTCTGGTGGTGCTCGAATGCAAGAAGGAATTATTTCGTTAATGCAAATGGAAAAAACAGTAGCTGCGGTAAAAAGACATGATGAAGCAGGTTTACTGTATGTATCAGTATTAACCAACCCAACGATGGGAGGGGTAACAGCAAGTTATGCGATGCTGGCAGATATTATATTGGGTGAAAAGGGTGCTATGGTAGGCTTTGCGGGTAGTAGAGTGATTGAACAGAATACGGGAGAAAAATTACCTAATGGATTTCAAACAGTAGAGTTTCAGAAAGAGCATGGATTTATTGACGCAGTGGTTGAAAGAATCGATGAAAGAAAATTTTTAAGTTATATATTAAAAATACATCAAAAAAGTAAGCCAATTAAGAAGAACGGTGTTAAATATAAGAACAAATTTGTTGATAGCAGTAAATTAGAGGATATTTCTGCGTGGGACAGAGTACAGATAGCAAGACAAACTGATAGACCGACAAGTCTGGATTACATAAACGCATTATTTGAGAATTTCTGCGAGTTAAGTGGAGATAGGGTGATGGGGGATGACAAGGCTGTTATTGCTGGAATAGCAAAATTTAACGGTAGAGCGGTCACAGTCATTGGTAATCAAAAAGGGAAAAAAACAATTGACGATGCAATATTTCGAAATTTTGGAATGTCTTCTCCCCAAGGCTACAGAAAAATATTGCGTTTGACGGAACAAGCAGAAAAATTTAAACGCCCAATTGTGTTTTTTATAGATACGATTGGAGCTGCCTGCGGAAAAGAAGCAGAGCAAAAGGGACAAGGTTTGGCAATAGCTAATCTTCTTCAAAGAATGTCTACTATCAGAACTCCGGTATTGTCAATTATAGTTGGAGAAGGTGGTAGTGGCGGAGCCTTAGCACTGGGAATAGGAAATGAAGTTTGGATATTAGAGAACGCCATATATTCCATTCTAACTCCAGAAGGATATGCGAGCATTGTATGGAAAGACAGCAGTAGGGCAAATGATGCGGCTGCTGTTATGAAATTAGATGCAAAGGAATTATATAAACTGGGAATTGTTGAACGAATTATTTGTGAAAAGAAACCTGTCACAAAAGACAATATGTCTGAGGTTTGTAATGAACTGCGAACTAATATGGAAGAGTTTTTTGTAAAATATGAAAAAAAGACTTCAAGAAGTATTGTTGATGACAGATATCGAAAATTCCGAAAGTATTGATGATATGATACTGTTCTAGTAAGTCAGGTTTAGTGAGGTTTTATGTAATATGAGATTGCTAATGATTATTCCATCGTTTTATACGATAAGCGGGAAGAAAGTAACACCGTTCTGGATGCCACCACTAGGACTGGCAACTATTGCAGCGGAAGTTCCAGATTATTGGGAGATAAAGATTATAGATGAAAATGTAGATGAACTAGATTATGAGCATGAGAAAGCTGATCTTGTAGTTATATCATTTTTAACAACAAATAGTGTCAGAGGTTACATGATAGCAGACGCTTTTAGATGTAGGGGTATAAAAGTTGTAATTGGTGGAGTTCATACAAGTGTCAAGCCTGAAGAAGCTATTTTACATGCAGATGCGATATGTATTGGAGATTCAGAGGGCATATTTAGGAATGTTATTAATGATTTTGAGAATAATTGCCTTCAAAAGAAATATGAAAGAATTTGTACTGTGGATAACATCAACGTATTTAACAAACCAAGAAGGGATTTATACAATAAAGAAAAATATCTGACTATAAATACAATGCAGACATCTAGAGGATGTCCACATGTGTGCTCGTTTTGCAGTGTTGCATCCAGATATCATAGGAAATATGGTGTCAAGCCTATTAAGCAAATACTTGAAGAGATAGAAGAAATGGATGTGCATGGCGACCCTATTTTTTTTGTTGATGATAATATGTTTGTTAACAAGAAACGTACCATTGAGTTACTCACGGAATTAAAGAGGTTCAATTTACAGTGGTGGACACAGACTGATATTATTACAGTTCAGGATGAAAAATTTCTGGAACTGGCAAGAGAGAGTGGATGCATAAATCTGGTTCTGGGATTTGAATCGTTGTCAAGCGTTAGTATTCAAAAAATGTCTAAGGTTCAGAATGTTGGATATAGTTATGAGGAAACAATAAGAAAGATCCACAAACATGGAATATTTATTAATCCAAGTTTTACTTTGGGTGTAGATGAAGATGATGAAACAGTATTCCAGAATATTTATGATTTTCTTGATGCTAATAGAGTGATGTTTAGTACATTTAATATTTTGACGCCATTGCCAGGAACTGCTCTGTATGACGAAATGGAAAAAGAGAACAGGATTATAGATAGAGACTGGACACATTATGACATGGGACATGTTGTGTTTAAGCCGAGGAATATGTCAGTTCAAGCATTGAAAGAAGGGCATGATAGGTTGTGTGAAAAATACTACGGGATAGATGAGATATATAAACGAGTAAAGAAATTGAAAGATGAAAAAGATAAATTTGATATTAACCTGGTTCTTGGATGGAACCTTGGCTATAAGCGCTTGATAGATAATTTTGGAACTTTTATGTGATGAAAATTAAAGAACAAAACAAATTAAAAGAAGTTTTACTCCAGACAGATATTATGAGAATGCCGGATCAGATAAATTCAATTATATTTGGTAAGGAAATAGAAGGTGAATGTAAATATTCCTCGTTTTCTAACTATCTATCGGAGGCAGGATGTGTGTCCCTGATTTTGGAAACAACAGGGCAATATGCAGAAATACTTATCCGTAATTCAGAAAAGCTAGGTACGGAAAAGATGTTTTTGGCAGAAGTAAAGGATTTGAAAATCTATAGTGATATTGCTCAAAATGATATCTCTATCAGAGTTCGGTTAATAATGAAAATAAAAAATATTTATAAATCGTACACTGAAGTGTATGTAAAGGATGAGTTAATTGCGTCAGGGTATTTAATTCATATTAGAGAATGAGAAGGCGGAGGAGAAGAGGTGAAAGTATCTGTAATAATTCCAACATACAATAAAGCTTCTAGGCTTAAGTATATGCTTCAAGGCCTGAGTAATCAAGATTTAGAAAAAGACGATTTTGAGGTTATTATTATTAATGATGGTTCGATGGATAATACTGAAGAGGTAGTTAATGGTTTTAGGAAAGAAATAAACATCAAATATATATATGAAGAGAATCGTGGTCAGGCAACTGCTAGAAATAAGGGAATTGCAGTAGCAGAAAACGAAGTGATTCTCTTTCTTGATGATGATATTTTAGTTGGTAAAGATTTAGTAAGAAGGCATGCTGAGGAACATGAAAAGAACAGAGGAAGTGTTGTTCTTGGAAAGATAAATCTCATTCCTGCTTCAAATTACGAAACCGTTGTAGAAGTTATAGAACAATATGGCTATAAAAATGCGCTATACAATTTATCTGAATATGTATGTGAAGACTGGTACCTTGACATGGTAGAAGCAATCTACCGAAAGGGGATGCTAGGAATAGCATGGATATGTTTTACAGGGGGGAACTCGTCTATAGAAAAAAAAGATTTGTTGAAACTTGGTGGGTTTGATACAGAGTTCTATAGATGGGGACCAGAAGATATAGAACTTGGTTATCGCTGCAAGAATGCAGGACTGAGTTTTAGATATTGTCAGGAGTTATTGGGATATCATATTGATAAGTATAAAGATCGGGCTCAAATGATGTCAGATACGGCAAGGAATGTGAAGTATCTAAAAGATAAATATCCTGATGACAAATCGGTGGCAAATTACATTGATTATACATGCGGTGGTTTTTCGTTAGAAGAGTTTTATTGTAGAGAAACCAATAAAGAGTTTAATGCGGATGAATACAAGGATTTGGTTAAATTCAAACCATTTGATTATATAAATTTAAAATCAAGGAGATAAGAATGTATAAATTGTATCTTGAACAATGTGTAGATAACGTTTTGCTGAAGATGGAAATTAATCGTAGCCAGTTCGAAAAAAAAAATATACACTTTTTTGCCTTTGAAAAAAGAAGATGCAGCATAGAAGAAGGAAGACTACTAGACACAAAATTTCAAAAAGAAGATAAGAATTATTTTGCAAGCTGTGAATGTAATGCTTCTGATGATATAAAAGCGGTTGCTGCTGGTATTGTGTTAGAATCAGGTAAGAAATATAAAATGGCAGAGGTTTATCGGGCTAATGGGTGGATACAGGATGCCAGTGTTGTTCCGTATCCGAGGAGAATGATAGGTTTCAGTCTTACAAATCAATGTAATCTGAATTGTGAAATGTGCTGGCAGGTAGACAGAACACGTAAACTTTATGCTTCTTATGAAATGATAAGTAAGACACTGGAAAACATAAAGGCTTTGGGCAATCCTCCAATATATATGTGGGGAGGCGAACCTTTTTTACATACTGATATAGCAAAGATAATAAAGAAAATTCATGACCTGGGACTTTTTTCTATTATCAATACAAATGGGACGCTGTTGTTTAACTGTGTCGATAAGATTATTGAGTGTATGCCTGATATGATAATTATTTCAATTGATGGTACTGAGGCGGTTCACGATAAGGTAAGAAATCAGAAAGGCGCTTACCAAAGAATAATAGAGGGTATTAAAAAATTAAACAGCATAAAAAAAACTAAGCCACTGATAGCAATTAACTGTGTTATTACTGAAGATAACTATAAAATACTTCCCGAAATAGAACAATTAAGAAATGAAATTAATGGAAGCTTCCTTGAGTATCAGTTGATGATGTTTTATTCAGAAGAAGAAAAGGCCATACATAAAAGGAGAATCAAAGAAGAATTTGGCGTTGATGCAACATCGATTGACGGGTATCCCACATCGATGGGAAATGTAGATTTTAATGAGCTTTGGAAAACACTTGAAGAGGTTACATCAAAATCAAAAAACAGAGCCAGAGTATTTCCGTATAAGGTAAAGACATTTGAAAACCTTGATGATTATATTTATCATCCCAACAAAGTGTGTGACAGACACTGTGAAAACATAAGCAGTGCAATGTGGATAGAGGCGGATGGAACAGTTTATCCATGTTCGAATTTCACAGACGTTGGTGTTGGAAATGTCTATACTTCAGATGCATTGGATATTTGGAATAACAATTCATTTTTAGACTTTAGAGATAAATTAAACAATCATCTACTTCCGATATGCAGCAGATGCTGTGATATGTACAAAACAGATTTGTTTCAGGCAGGAAATTGATATATGAATAATGATTGGCCAAAATTGAAACTTAATTTTGAAGAGAAAAAAATAATTATTCTTGCGCCACATATGGATGATGAAGTTATTGGATGTGGTGGAGTGATTTCAAAACTCGTTAGTCAGAATAAGGATGTATATGTTGTTTTCATGACAGATGGTACAAAGGGAACCACGGGTAATAAATCAAATAATTCTCTTTTGCACACACGACATGAAGAGGCTATGAAAGTAAAAGAAATATTTGGTCTTAAAGACATTTATTTTTTAAATTTGGAAGATCGAGGTGAGTGGAATGTTAATGAAACATTGAGCAGATTATCAGATATTTTTTCTGATATAGAGCCAGATGCGGTGTTTGTTACTCCATCTAATGATTTACATGAAGATCATAGGAAAACAAACGGTCTTCTAAAGAAGTTTATTGAGTCTGGAGGCTATAAGAATTCCGTATATATATACGAGGTATGGACTCCGATTAATCCGAACAGGATAGTAAATATTACCAAGTTTATTGAAAAAAAGATAAAAGCTATAAATTCATGCGAAAGTCAGTTGGGAGTTATAAATTACAGAAAAATGTTGCAGAGTCTTTCGGCGTACAGAGCATGTTTTATTCCAATTGACGGAATAGACTATGCAGAGACATTTATTGAAATGAGTAGTGATGAATTCATTGCAGAAGAGGAGTTGTAATGGAAGAAAAAACCATAGTAATAACAGGAATTGGCGTTTCGACGAGTATTTCAGATAATTATGAGGAACTTGTAGAATGCATAAAAAATAATACCTATAACAGACATAGTCGTGGTAATGATATTTTGGACGCTGTGGCAGAAAAGTTTGGAAGAAATGCATGTAGAAGGATGGACAACTTTACGTTATACAGTCTTATGTCAGCATATAATGCAATAGAGAATTCAAAACTTGATTTGGACAATGAGGATAAGACAAGAATAGGAACTATTTATTCTACAATTTGGGGGCCGGCATATACTACGAATAATTATTTTGAACCCGTCATAAAAGCTGGTGCAAAAGGAGTTTCTCCTTTATTGTTTCCATACACTGTTACTAATGCGGCGTTGGGTGCAGTTGCCAGAATGACTGGATTATCGGGAGTAAGTACAATGCTTGTAGAATCATCTGCCATAGAGTTCTCATGTGGTCAGATTAAGGATGGAAAAGCAGATGTGATTGTATGTGGAGCAACTGAATTTTTGACTCCACTGATAAAGGAATTCGGTTTTGACAATGAATTAAATGTTCCCTTTGATGGGGCAGTTTCCTTAGTTTTAGAAACCAAGGAACATGCCATGAACAGAGATACTCATATTTATGCAGAGATTTCATGCAATAGTTCCATCTATTCACAGAGCTTACAACATGAGTCAATGTTCTCATGCGACTTGTTATCTTTTGAACAGATTGTTTCTGTAATCTATTACATTGTTTATGGAATGGACCCGGAAGAATCATTAGTGTCAAGAATCGGTGAAAAATGTTTTAATACTATTAAGATGGTGAAAAAATATGAAAAATGATTTTGTTGGTAAAACAGTATTAATAAGTGGTGGAAGTAGTGGAATAGGACAGAGAATGTGTCTTGATTTTGCAAAATCCGGGGCGGATATAGCTTTTTTATATAATTTGAATGATGCTGGTGCCGAAGAAACCTATAAGCAGGTGATGGAACATGGAGTTAATTGCTATAAATACAAAGCATCTGTTCAGGACTACGAGGAAATAAAGAATGTAGTTGAGGATTTGATTAAAAAGACTGGAAAAATAGATGTTCTGATTAATAATGCCGGAGTGCTAAAAGTGGGTCCGCTTGCGGGAATGCACCATGATGAATGGAAAGATGTCATTGATATTAATTTGAATGGAGCATTTAGGTTGACCAAGTGTTGCCTTCCGTATTTGTTAAAGGGAAAAGGAATAATAATAAATATTAGTTCATATATGGCATTTAAGCCAAATGGTTCCGGGCAGGCAGTATATAGTGCTACCAAAGCAGCGTTGATTGGTTTGACAAGGGAGCTGTCAAATGAGCTTGGAAGAATTAGTATTAGAGTAAATGCTATTGCACCAGGTCTTATAGATACAGTCATGACAGATAAACTTCCTAAAAAGACAAGAGACGGGCTCGTTGCAAGTACCTCATTGAAGCGGATGGGACGCGTTGAGGAAATATCTTCTATGGCATATTATCTAGCATCGGATGAAGCAAAATTCATTACAGGACAGACATTTATTGTTGATGGTGGAAGTGTAAAGGGAACATTTTAAGGAGATAGATTTATTATGGAAAAAGTTGTTGTAACAGGATTAGGAGTCATTTCCGCTTTAGGAAACAACATTAAAGAGTTTAAGAGCGGATTAATAGAAGGGAAATCGGGAATTAAGCCAATTACGCGTTTTGATGCATCGGAATATAGGAATCCAAATGCAGGTGTAGTTGAAGGAGATTTTGGTAATGATTTTATTTCCCTGCAGTATGCAATCAATGCAAGTGAGCAGGCTGTTATTGATGCAGATATCGACTTGGAGAAGGAGGAACACTCACGTGTAGGTGTTGCAATTGCATCATCGCTTGGATGTGTTGGTCAATTTGAGAAACTGATTACAGAGAAGATTAATGGTAATAAAAAAGAAATTTCAACCTTCAAAAATATTCCGCATTCTAGAATTGCAAGTTATATAAGCAATAAATATAATGCAAATGGTCCATGTGTTTCACTTGATACAGCATGCGCATCGGGAAGCAGTATTTTAGGATATGCATATGATTATATCAGAAAAGGTCAGTGTGATGTGATTATTGCCGGAGGTGTGGATGAGTTAAGCATTTTAAGCTACAGTGGCTTTAGCGGAATGATGAATTTGTCAAAAGATATTTGCAAGCCTTTCGATAAGAACAGAACGGGAATCTTGATTGGAGAAGGCTGCGGAATCGTAATCCTTGAATCATATACTCACGCAAAAAAGCGAGGAGCTAAAATTTATTGTAGTATTGCCGGTTATGGATTAAGTAATGATGCCTATCATGAGACCCAGCCCGATCCTAAGGGAGAGGGGGCTGTGAAAGCTATGAAAATGGCGCTTAAACAAGCATCTATTTCTGGAGAAGAAGTTGACTATGTAAATGCACATGGTACGGGAACTAAGCAGAATGATGCCATGGAAATGAAGGCGATAGATGCGGTATTTGGTGATTTTAAGAAGAACATCAAGGTTAGTTCCATTAAAGGGGCTATAGGCCATACTCTTGGTGCGGCTGGAACTATTGAGTTTGTTGCGACTGCGATTGCTATAAAGGATGGTATTGTACCACCAACAATCAATTTTATAGAACCAATGGATGAGTATAGTGATTGGGATTTTGTTGTAAATAAATCTGTTAAGCAAAACATTAGATATGCCATGTCAAATTCGTTTGGTTTTGCAGGCAATTGCTGTGCCATTGTTTTGAGAAATGAGGAAGACAATGAGTAATATATATGATGTAGTGGTAATTGGATCGGGATTAGGAGGGCTTACTGCAGCGGCTAGGCTTGCTAAGCATGGAAAGAGTGTAATTGTTTTAGAACAGTATAATAGGATAGGGGGGTTCGGTCAGTCCTACAAAATGAATGGTCATACTTTTGATGTGGCGGTTCATGGAATCTGGTATTGGGAAGAAGTTCGAAAGATATTGGATGAACTAGATATTAAACTTGATATTGTGCCTGTAAGGCGCAAAGACAGAATAGTATTTAAAAACGGGTATGAATTTTTTGCTACAAGCATTCCGGAAATGAAAGAACAAATAACCGCTCTTGTTCCACATGAAGCAGAGGGAATTGCGTCATACTATGATAATCTGTTGGCTGCTATGCATGCACTAACGACGCTTTCAATTGATCCATGTAATTTTGATGCACGACGTGAGTTTATTAAATACAAGAATTATTGGGGAATGACTTTAGAGCAAGTAATAAAGTCTAAAGTTAAAGATCCGATGGCAGTATCAATGCTTATGGGGTATCACGATAGCTATTTATTTAATTATAGTTGGTTTTACCCAGCATATCACCTGTTTACTTCTAAATTTCTATACGATGCGTGGCTTCCTGTAGGAGGTTCCCAGCCGTTGGTTGATGCTTTGGAGAAAACCATTCTTAATAATGGTGGTGAGATTATGGTTAATTCTTTAGTAACCAAGATTGAAGTAGAAGATGGTGTTGCTAAGGGAGTAGTTCTTGATGATGGAACAAAAATCAGTGCTATAGATGCAGTTGTTTCTGATGCAGATGGGCTTCTTACATATGAAAAAATGATAGGTGTTGAGAATTTAACCGGCGATATGAAGAAGGAGCTTGCGAAATGGAAAAATAAAGCAAACTCCTTATCATACTTCATTTTAAATATTGGTTTGGATATTGATGTTAAAGAAGAATATGGTATTGAAGGAGATTTAACAGTATATTATCCGTCTACTGAAATTCTGGAAATGTTTAAGACAATTGATGCGGGAACGCTTCCTGAAGATTTCTGGTTATGGATTGTATTCCCTTCGGTTAATGATCCGACATTGGCACCAAAAGGGCATTCAACAGGATTGCTTTCAGTATTATGTCCTTATAATTCAGAGAACTTTAGCGAAGTTTCTAATGACTATTGCTTCGATGGATTTAAACCCAATGGTGATAAAGGAGAGACATATGAGCAATTCAAGTTAGAACTCGCAAAGAGACTGATTGAAAGAGCCGAGGAGATTTATCCTAATCTTTCATCTCATATTGTTGTTCAGGATATGATAACACCTATGACGATAGAGAGAATCACATTGAATTATAAGGGAGCTACATTAGGATTTATGCCGGATACTTCAGATAGAGATTTGGCTGTGGGATTTAAGTTGAAATCAGGAATTAAGAATCTATATATGGCTGGTGCATGGGCAGAGAATGGATTTAGTTCACCAGCTGTGATAAGTTCAGGGAATATGGTTGCTGGAGATATTTTAGATATAAAGACTGAGAATTTGTATATTGATCCTGAACATCGTTTAGAAAGACTGACAAAATTTGTTGAGCAAGGGGAATAGTATGAGTCAAAAAATAGCAATTATAACAGGTGGCACAAAAGGCATAGGACGTACTCTGTGCGAGATGCTCAGCGATAAGAATATAACTGTCTGCTCAATATATCATTCTGATAAAGAAGCTGCGGAAGCATTCAAGAATAGGATGCAGGAACAGGGAACTTTTATAGAGATGTATCAGGCAGATGTTGCTAATGAAAAAGAGATTCAGAGTGTATTTAAGGAAATATATCAGAAGCACGGAAAGATAGATTTCCTTATCAACAATGCAGGAATTACAAGAGATAGAGCATTCTTTTCCATGAAGGAAGAGGATTGGTTGACGGTAATCAATACAAACCTAGTTGGTACTATCATATGTACTCAATGTGTTTTGAAGTACATGATAAAAGAAAAATTTGGACGAATAGTTAATGTCAGTTCTGTTAGTGGGATTATTGGTAGCGCTGGTCAGGCTAATTATTCATCAAGTAAAGCCGGAGTAATAGGTTTTACAAGAGCAGTAGCATTAGAAACCTCTGGTTACGGCATTTTGGTAAATGCAATTGCTCCAGGTTTTGTAGAGACTGAGATGATTGCCAAAATGGACGAAAAGCACAGACAAGGATATTTAAATCATGTACCAGTTAGAAGATTTTCTCGGCCTGATGAAATAAGCAAAGTTGTTTATGATTTATTAGATAATGACTATATAACAGGTCAGGTAATAAGCATAGACGGCGGATTGACACTAATATAAAAAACCATTAGGTTTTTATATAAAATAATAAAGGAGAATATATAAAATGACAAGAGAAGAAGTAGTACAAAAGGTAAAGGAATTAATTATTGAGAGACTCAATCTTGAGATCACACCTGACCAGATTGAGTCCGATGCACCTATTTTCCTCGGTTCAGAAGTTGAAGGAAGTAAGAAGGGCTTGGGACTTGATTCAGTAGATGCTCTTGAGTTAGTTGTAGGATTAAATAACGAATTCGGTATCACTATCACAGATGAGGATATGGGTATTTTTGAGAACGTTGACAAAATCACAGATTTTGTTCTTGAACACATTAATTAATTATCCCTTTATAATGGTTATGGATTGAGTGATGTTTTTTAAGGAAACGCTGATTAACTAATCTGTATATCTGTAGCAGTGTATTGCTTGTTTTTATAAAAAATGATAAGTAAGGGTAATGCAGAATTTATTTAATCAGTGTATCCTTAGATATCTAAAAATGACTCTTAAATCTATAAATTGGAGAAGACGGGATATGACTGTTTATGATGCTATTATTGTAGAAGAGAATATATCAAGTCTAATGACAGCGTGCTTACTTCAGTATAATGGCATTAAGACATTGATTTTTGAGAACACAAAAAGTGAAATAACAAAGGTGTTAGAATCGCTGTATTATTGGGATCCAGACAAAGGAGCACTGGGAATTGCCTTAAAGAAATTAGGCATAGAAAGTACATTTATAGGACAAAAAGTGAAATATACAGACAAGCTAATTCTAGAAGATATTTCATTGATGAGAGATACGGATGTTGAAATATATATGGAAAAGTTGGTTAATCTTTTTCCTGATAATAAAGAAGAGATTACTCAATTATTCAATGATATGCGATTAGTCTCAGAGGAATGGCTTCGTCTGTTGGATGCTGGTTCTGTTTTCACAGCAGGGTCTTTAAAGCAAATGATGAAGTTCAAAAACGTTTCATTTGCTGATTATTTGGATAGAACCATTAGTAATGAGCGGCTAAAAGAACTACTTATGCTTGACTGTGACAAGAAAAATGCGGCATTTGTTGTTATTTCAGGTTATGTATTTTCTCAGGTGATGGATGGATACATAGTAGGTGATGTATCTGAAGTTTATAGTCTGTTAAAGGATTTCTTCGTAAAGGAAGGCGGAGAAATCATGGTAGATAGTCATTTGACACAGATAACAAAAGAAGATGATAGATATCTTATTAATGATGATAAAGATAATGTATTTTGTTCTGAACTGATTGTTAGTCCTTATACGGAGAGAATTTTTAAGAAAAAATATTTTGGAGATACTTTTGATGAGGGAAATAATATAGGAACGCAATATGTCGTAATAGACATTGAATCTGTATGTTCAGCTTCGTGTGGGTTTTGTGTAAGAGAGAAAACATATTGCGTTTTTGAGAACGTGAAGTGCATTTTGAATGTGCTTAGAACACAAGACAGAGTAGTAATAAAAATAAACTGTGAAGATGAATTATATGTTAATCATAGGCTTGTTAAGCATATTTGCAAAGTATGTGGAATAGAAAGACATAAGCATGTGGATATTTATGATAACGAAAGATTAGAACAAGAGATTGGCCTTTGGGCTCAAGATATACAAGGGTGGGAGTTTGACTCGAAACAGATGCAACAGAACGTTATGGAGATTGAATCATCCTCAAAAGGATTATATACATTAGGAGAATGGGGATGTGCACATTTTACAGCTGCAATATGTGTTGCCAATACAATAGTTAAGAGGAGAAATAGTAAATGAGTGAATTTAATTCTATATTTGAGTATTTACCACAGCAATATCCATTTGTAATGTTAGACCGCGTCGTTAGCATAGAGCATGGTGAAAAGAGTATTGCTCTTAAAAATGTTACTACCACTGAATTCTGGGTGCCTGGACATTTTCGAGGAAAACCGATATTCCCGGGAGCTCTCATGATTGAAGCAATGGCGCAGGCAGGTGGACTTATTTTTGTAGATACCGGGAGTGGTAAAAAAGTTGGAATGATTACTGCAGTGAACGATGTGAAATTTCTCAAGACGGTAGTTCCTGGTGATACATTGATTATAGAATCAGAGAAAATAGCTCAGCTGGGTAAGCAGGCAAAAGTCAAATCGGAAATAAAAATAAATGATAAAGTAGTAGCTAAAGGAACGATATCCTACGTTTTTGAATGATTGAGGACTGATTGATGAAAGATAATGAGATTGAATTTTATGTAAGATTTAATGAACAGGATGATATGGGAATTGTTCATAATAGTGTTTATTATATATGGTTTGAAATGGCAAGAAATAATTTTGCATACCACATTCTTGATGCGAATTACCAGCAACTAAAGGAAATGGGAATTGTTTTGCCGGTGGTTCATTCTGAATGTAAATACAAAAAGTCGGCAAAATTTGGTGATAAAGTCAGTGTTACATGTTTCTATGAGCCATGTAAGAAAAACGTATTAAAACTCCATTATGTGGTGAAAAATGCTGAATCAAAAGACGTATTGGCAATAGGATATACAGAGAATGTGTTTACTACGCTAGAAGGAAAACTCTTGTTGGAATGTCCACTTGTATTTGATAAGGCATTAAAAAGTATTCCAGAAGATTTTGTTTATAAAAAATAAGATAGGAGCATTGGGTATAAGATGAAAAAACTAGATTCTTTTGAAAGTATTCATCAAAGATCTTTTTTATGCATGGTCGGTGCATTCAGAGATTTGTTGGAATTCAGCGGTCATAAGTATAGTTATCCATTTTGTCTTGGAATTTCAAGTGAAATGGGTTTTTGCTATGGCCACAATAATGCTTCGGAGGGTCAGTTTTCCTATATGGCGTCGCCTTCGTATTCAATACAGCATGCTATAAACAATATGTGCCGTGTCACCAATGTATGGTCTGAGACTGGACGTGTACAAAATAAAGAAAAGCTGAAGCGAATTATAAAGAAGTATATTGATGAAGATAGACCACTATTATTAGAGGTTGAATCAACTTCGTTTTTTCAGGCATTGCATATTCCAACTTTTACAGTTAATACTACTTCTAATAATGTTTTTAGAATTGGCGGACATAATGTATTTATAGTTGGGTACGATGAAAATGAGCAGACCTATACGATTATTGAAGCGCTACTCCAGAAAAGCGTAAAGATGAGCATGGAAACAGTGCTTGATTCATGCGTAGTAACGGATTGCCTCATGGCACCTGAAGGAAAGTGGTCAGTATATTATGTTCCACCGGTTCTGCCAAGTGAAGATTATATGGTGTATCAGAGTCTGATGCATACAGTGCATCAGATGAAGGCAAAATATAGAGAAAATAAAGAGTTCTGGTATGGACTTGAAGGAATTAATCGATTTTTTGAAGACTTGGTAAAGTGGCCCGATCTAATGACTATGGAAGAACTTATCAGAAATTTGTCTATTCTTTATGACTTTGAACGTATGGGACAAGGTGGTGGATTTCTTAGAACAGCCTATGGTCAGTTCCTTAAAGAAGAGAGTGAGTCTTTGAAAATAGAGGAACTTGGTAAAGTTGCTGATACATATTTTGAACTTGGTACCATGTGGTCTGAGTTTGCAGAAAAGATTAGAATTCTGATAAATGATCCAAATAAAGAATCGTTTAAAAAAGTATTAACAGATAAAGAATTAGAAGCAAGAATATTAGATAAAGAAAGCAGAGCAATATATGAAATAGAAAATCTACTTTAGGTGCAAAGGGAAAAAGATGAACATATCAATTAATAATTACAAACATTCAATAGGGTCGCATTGCTCGTCGTCACTGATGAAAAACATATTGAACTTCAATGGTCTGAAGATATCTGAAGAACTCTGTTTTGGTATTGGTGCCGGTCTTGGTTTTATTTATCGAAAAGCGTTTAATCCGCCTTATTATTTTGTATTAGGCAGAAGTGATGATCTTGAAAAAAAGATTTGTTATTTCTTGGGCGGCGAAGCAATACCATACAAGACAGATGATGATGCAAAGGCGTGGGAAATAGTGAAAGAGTCAGTGCTTGATGGACAGCCTGCACTGGTAAATGTAGATGCATCATATCTCCCATATTTGAAAGAGAAATTCAGTATTTTTGACAGTGTTAGATATGGCGGACACAGAGTTTTGGTAATAGGATTTGATGAAGAAGCTGGAACTGTGGAACTGGCAGACTATTTGTGGACAGACAGGCAGGTAGTAAGTATGGAGGAACTGAAACTAGCAAGATGTTCATCCACAGGACAGACGCCACCGAACAATCTTGTATATCTGTTTAAGTTTCCCAAGGAATATATAGATATCGAGCAGGCTATTCGTTCAGGGATATACTTAAACGTGTCGGCAATGCTTCATCCTTGGTATGAAGTATTGGGATACAGTGGACTTGATAAATTTTGCCAACGAGTTACATCATGGAATCGGTTTATGAAGGAAGATATGGTCAAGACAAACGCTTTTATGACATATATGATGATGGAAGAAGTTGGAACAGGTGGTGGAAATTTTAGACGTCTTTATTCTAGATTCTTGCGTGAAGCAGAATCAATTTTGGAAGATAGCAGATTGGGTGAAGCATCCAAGATTTACGCTGATTTGGGAAGAAAGTGGAAAGAAGTAGCCTATCTTTTGCTTGATGGTTCCAAGGATATTACTTCTGGAATGTGGAACGGATCTGGAGCAAATCAGAAACTGCTGAATGAAATAAGTGAAAATGAACTAAAAGCATTGTATATCCTGCAGGAAGTACAATATAGAAAGTAATAGCAGATAGATTATGTTAAATAAAGAATATGATGTGATAATCATTGGTGGAGGATCGACAGGTGCAACATGTGCTAGAATTTTGGTGGATTTGGGCTTGCATGTTCTGGTCATAGAAAAGAGAATTCAATTTGATGATAGTAAAGTTGGTGCCGCTTTAGTTACGATGGAAGGATATCATTTGATTGATACTTATTTTCCTGAATTGACTGACAAGGTTTTCTCTGAAATTTCGGAAGTAGTCGGACCAATCATCTACTATAACAATGAGCTAGTGATTAAATCAAATAATTGCCAAATATGTTATAAAAGAAAAGAACTAGATACTCAGATGTTGGAGAATTGTAAGGCTGATGTCATTAGAGGTGCTTTATTTAAAAGATTCATCAAAGAGTCGGATAATACTATAGTTTATTTTGATGACAATGGTGTGGAACGACAGATTGTTTGTAAATATCTTGTCAGTGCAGAAGGCTACAATTCTTCAATTGCCAGACAGCTTTTCCCAGAGGTCATAGAGCACACATATAAAGTGTATGTTAGACAGGCTATTCTAAATGGTAGTTCTATATTTGAAGAAGGGCATTATTACATGCTGATGAATAGTAGTTCATTCCTAAACATGATTGTTCCCAAAGATGGAAAAATATACTTGATCGTTGGGAATGATTATGGCAGTGATATAGAAGATACATTTAATAAAATGCTTGAGAACATAAAGACAAACTATGAGTTTGAGGGTTATATTGTAGAAACAGAAGAAAGAGAGGTTTCAGACCTCTGGAGACATCCGCTGGCTGGAGCAGATAATATTTTGTTGCTGGGAGAAAGCGGAGGAATGTGGGGACAAGCAGATGGAATATATTATGGAGTTCTGACAGCCAAGTTGTGTGCAGAAGCTATTATAGAGAATTTCAATAAAAATGATGTTGATGCTGCCTCCATCTATCGACACCTTTTATATGAAAATAAGGTATTGGAAAAAATAGAGAAAGCGCATGCAAATGTTGCTCGAATGAGCAAGTTTTATAGAAAAAATAGTTGAACAAAAAAGACAAGATTGAAAGTAGAGCGAAAATGATTTACGATGTAGTTATTATTGGTGCTGGTCCGGCAGGATTATCATGTGGTATTATGTTACATAATTGTGGTAAAAAGGTACTTATTTTAGAGCGAGAGAAAGAACTAGGCATAAAAGTCTGTGCAGGCTTATTTGACGAGGTCGCTGAGGAGATTATAACTAATGTCTTGGGGGACCTCCCAGACGCAGTATTCTCCCAGCCGAACATATATGTTAATCCACAAGTGTACTATGATGGATGTTTGATTATTAATTCAAAAGTAAAAGAGAAAAATCTTGATAGGATGGAATTCGATAAGTGGATGTTTGAAAAATATAAGGGAGAACTTCGTTTTGGAGCTACTTATTTGAATCACATTGAAGAAAAAAATGGAAATATTAAGATTTATTATTCAGAAGATGGTAATGAAGATTACGTTGATACAAAGATTCTTGTTGATGCATCTGGTTATAACTCTGTAATAATGCAGAAAATTTTCCCGGAAGAATTTATAAATATTAAAAAGATATATGTTCAGCAAATTTTATTCTGCGATACGAATAGATTAGATACAGAAAAGACGTATCTGTTATTAAAGAAAGACTCATTTCTGAATTATCTGGTTTCCAAAAATGAAATGTGGTACTTGTGCGTTGGTGAGGAAAACGAAGAGGCGTTAGAAGAGGCTGTTGAGTATTATGTGACATTTTTAAGAGAAAAATTTGGATGTTGTTACAACATAGTAAATAAACAGGTCAGATATGCAACCGATATTTGGATTAATCCACTTTATGGAAAAAGAAATATTCTGGGAATTGGAGAAGCAGCTGGATTGTGGGGCAAATGTGGTGATGGAATACGATTTGGTGTACAGTCTGGATATTTATGTGCAAAGAGTATAATTGATTCGGATTTGGAAAGTGCTCTCAATGTATCAGAAAAATACATTGAATACTGTAATAATGAGGAAATGACCAAGAAAATAGTCTTAGGTCATGGTAATGCGAATGCTTTGAACCGCTTTCATAGAAAAGTAAATATATTATCATTTGGTGCTCCCAGTATATATAGTGAGGTATAGAAAGTGATTGAGATAGAGATTCTTATAGAAGGGAAAAAATTTCCACAGAATTCCTCATCTGTAGTATTAGTAAAAGAAACAGTATCTGAAGAAATAACGAATAATTATCTGTTAGATACCGGCTCATATTATGACAGGTATAAACTGATAGATGTATTGACAGAAAGGAAGTTGAAACCGTATGATATACAATATGTAATTCTTTCACATTGGCATGTAGATCATCTTGGCAACATAGACCTTTTTAACAATGCTAAGATTATTGTGACGGAGGAGTGTATAGATACTAATATAGAACTTGATAGATTTATTGGTTCACTCAAGTCTGAAGATAAAATTGAGGAAATGACAGAACTACTTATGACTCTTTTTCCTGACAGTGGTATTAGTCGAGCTAAATTCAGAGCCATGGCAAATTTATCTATTTATCACAAGGAACAGATAGCATATATTTGCGAAGCATTTAGACATAATCGCATCAGAATAATAAAAGACCCTAATGAAGGAATATTAACTAATTTATTATCAGTATATAAATTTGACTGTCATACCAAAGAAGACATAGTTACAAAAATACAGTTAACTAATAATTGTGCTTTTTTTATGGGAGATATGATATTAGATTCTGATGATAATTATTTCCTTGAAAAGTCCACTATTGAAGATTTGGGCATAGTAGAAAACGATTTAGTTATTCCAGGGCATGGTAAGCCATTTTATTGGAGTGGTTTATAGACATAACAAATAAAGTAGTTATGAAAAGTCAAGCTAGATAAGAGTAGTGGCAATACACTTCAGTCGAGTAGTCAAAGTTACAGAGAGAAAACAGAAGTCCATGATATCGGAATGTATTACATCATAATACTAAAAACATGAAAAGAAGGGAGCAATGTGGTAATTCCCTGTTGGAATTATCATATAAAGGATAAAATGAACGAAGTTATAGTGTTAGGAAAGAAATTGAAAAAAACGTATGTACTTAGCAAAGAAGAAAGAATACAGTCAGTTGATGGCATTGACATTGAGATTAGAAAGGGTGAATTTGTGGTAATCATGGGAGATTCTGGTTCTGGAAAGTCCACACTTCTGTATCTTCTTTGTGGATTGGAAACAATTACGGAAGGCGAAATCTGTCTTGGATTAGAGAAGATTAATGATATGAGTGAAGATGAATTAGCTGTATACAGGAGAAAGAATATAGGTTTTGTTTTTCAAAGTATAAATCTTATTCCTAATATGACACTGTTGGAGAACATAGTTCTGCCAGGACTTCTTACGGGTGATAGCTATAAGGTGGTTGCTTCTCGTGCAAAAGAACTTCTTAAGAAATTGAATCTTGAAGATCAAGCTGATAAGCTTCCGGCACAGATGTCTGGTGGACAGCAGCAGAGAGGTGCAATTGTAAGAGCTTTAATCAATTCGCCAGATATTATTTTTGCGGATGAGCCTACAGGAGCTTTGAACTCATCTAACAGTAAGGCTGTTATAGAAACAATCAAGCAACTTAATGAGTCTGGTCAGACAGTTATCATGGTTACACACGACCATAAGATGGCTGCATACGGTGAACGTGTATTGTATATACGAGATGGTAAGATTTTAAGTGAAAAGAAGAACGACAAAAAATTATCAATTCCAGAGAGAGAAAAACAATTAGCAACTTGGTTAAACGAGAAGGGATGGTAAAAATGTCTGCGGTAAATTTAGTAGTTAAGTCAAATTTTAAAAGGAACAAACTTCAAAATATTTTGGTTGGTATGGTGGTAGCAGTTTGTGCACTGATAATGTCTACAGGTTTTGCAACATTTGGTGGAATGTTTTCTTCATTTGACTCTATGTATAATAATCAAAATGCTGCAGACATTATGATGATATTGGATGAATCATTGTACGATTCTACGGAAGAGTATAACTGGTGGAAGAATAATGAGGATGTATCAGAAATTTCTGAATTGATTCCTTGTACAGATAACAGATCTATAACACATGAAGGAGAGAAATTATCTTCATATAGCGATTCTGTATTTTTTGCAGTTAAATATCCGGATTCAAAACTTGATCGATTGATTGTTATTGAAGGTGCTGAGACCGAATGTCCTGGTGCTGATGAAGTATGGATTCCAACAAGTTATGCTAAGTCATATGATATCGCTATTGATGATATTATCGAAGTACCGGCGGGTGATGATAATGTTAATTTAAAAGTTACAGGTATTGTGGTTGATCCATATTATAGCAGTGGTTTTATTTATCCTTATAGATTTTGGACTAACGAGAACACTTATGATAAATTAGTTACTGGCGATGGATATTCTTTAATATCTGTGAAGGTAAAAGATGGTTCAAAAATTGATTTCGTGTGGAAAGAGTATACAGAACATCTAGATAATTACTTTGTCGGTACTATGTTAGATATCAATTCAGTTCGTTTTGCATATTTGATAATGACAGGAATTATATGTGGTGTACTGCTGGTATTTTCAATATTTATTCTTGTTATCACACTATATGTTGTAACAAATGCGTTATCTGTATCGATTCTTTCTGATTATACGACTATTGGTATTTTGAAAGCTTTTGGATTTACGTCTAAGCAGGTAAGAAATGCTTATGTAAAGTTGTATGGGTCAATTTGTACCGTTTCGATTATAATCGGAGTAATTGTGAGTTTATTCTTAAGTAAGCTGATGCTATATATATTTGGAAAGAGTATGGGGGTATCTTCAAATGGTACAGCCATTATTATTCCGTACATGATTTTTACCTTTGTTATTTTATTTGCTATTTCAGTTGGAATTATCAATGGATGCGCTAACCAAGCAAAAAAAGTCAGTGCTGTGCAGGCAATTAAATTTGGTGCTCCGCCAAAAAGCGTTGAAAAGAAGCGAGTTACTCCTAAAATAGTTTATTCATTTAAAAGTGTAACAACGATATATGCAATTAAGCAAATGCTTACTAATCCAAGACAAGTATTCTTTATGCTAATCTCTTCTTTTGTAACTGTAGTAGTTGTAGTATTTTCAGTAAACGTGTTTACGTCCATTCAGAATATGGATAAAGATATGTCTGTATGGGGAATGGATAAGAGCGATGTACGTGTTGAGCTTAATAATGGATATTATGAGGAAAATCAGATAATAGATGAGATTTTGGTAGACGAGCGCGTGGATAAAGCTTCAGCCGTTATGGAGTATTTCCCGGTAAGTATAGAAGCGGTTGGTGATATTGCCTCTACGGTTCTCGTAGGAAATATTTATGAAAAGAGTCTGGATGACATGGGATTGGAAAACATTGAAGGGTGCAATCCTTCGGAAAGTGACGAGATATCTTTGGGCGTTAATACCGCTAAAAAGTATGGCGTATCCATTGGGGAAAAGTTTTCACTAGTAATAAACGGAAAGAAACTAGAATTTATAATTACTGGTATTTTTCAAACAGCATCTAATACAGGTAATGGTTATAGATTAACTGCTGAAGGGTATAACAGATGTGGAATCAATTTTCAGTCATATCTATACGCAGTTATCTTGAAAGATAATAGCATAAAAACGAACTTTATCAATGATTATTCAAAGAAGTATAAAGACGAACTAACAATAGAAGATTCAAATACAATTGTAGGTGGAAGCATTTCTTCCATAACTACAAGTGTTGGTCTTGGTGTATTTGTAATGTCCGCACTGTTCATAATCATTCTTATGATCATTATTGCGAATGTAGTAACTCTTTATGTTCAGTATGAAAAAAGAAATTATGGAATATTAAAAGTATGCGGTATGACTCCATTTCAGTTACATTTTTCACTTGTTAAGCAGATGTGGATCATATTACTGTTAAGTATGATAATTGGTATACCTGCGGCTATAAAAGGAACGCCAGTTTTGATGAGTTTAATCATGTCAAACATGGGTATGGTTCGCTATCCTATTGCAACTAATATATTATTGACACTTGAAGCAATGGTAATTTTATTTGTTGCCATCAGTGTAGTATTTTGGAACTCAACAGGAAGAATCCTGAAAATAAATGCCAGAGAGCTTATTTCAGAATAAGATATGTCTACTTTTGTTTATCTCTTAGAATTAGATAAAATGAATAGCTGTTATCAATTACTTTGTAAGAAATGCAAAAAAAAATATGGACATATATTGGATGTCAGAAATATCAACTGCACTCTGGTTCAATATGGTCTTTACAAAGAATATGGTATAGAGAGAGATATAATTATATGCAAAAGTGAAAACGGAGCTCCATATATTCAAAACGAAGATACTAGAATAAGCTTATCGCATGGTAAAAAGATGACAGGATGCGCTTTTTCTGATAATTGTGTAGGTTTAGATATACAGGAAGTAATAAAATACAAGCTGGGGTATGCAGATTTTTTATTATCAGCCTATGAAAAAGATATTTTAAAAAGTTCAGAGGATAAAGATTTATTTTTGACAACCATGTGGACACTAAAAGAAGCATATGGAAAGTATCTGAATGTCGGACTGAAATATGATTTTGCGAGAACTGGATTTGACTACTCTTTATCGGTAGAGCATACAGTCAATGGAACAGTATATAAATCAGAACAGTTGCATGGGTCTGTTATTTCATGTGTGTCTAAAGATTCTAGTGTTTATTACGAAGTGGGTATAGAGGAACTTTTAAGATTTATAATAAAGACATCGTAGAGTGTCGGGAAAGGAAGAGAGTGCCATGAAGAGAAAGATTTTTGAACTTTTGATTTTAATGTGCGTTATTTTTACAGTAGTAACTTTTTTTGAAAGCTCCATACAATTGATGTTTGGGCAGAAAACAGACGAAAATGTTCATATTTTGAATCGTATGTCCTATGCATTCATAGGTGCGTTGTCAATATCATTAGTTAAGAATATTAATATGAAACATTCTTTTTTGGATGTTCTTGTGCCTTATCTTATTACTACTCCATTAATGTTCTTATCTGTCTTTATTACTTCATTGCATATGTTCATGCCTGATACGGCGTATAGAGATGCATTGTTCTTTTTCACACTTATATTTTTTATCGTAGGTTATCTTATTGTTAGGAAGAAGAAAAGAGAGGATTAAGAAATGAAGAAAGCTATCTTGTTTTCCGGGCAAGGGGCCCAGTATCCAGGTATGTTTGTGGCTCTGATTGAGAAATACGATTATATTAAAAAGATTTTTTCTGAAGCGTCAGATATAGTAGGAATTGATTTAATAAATCTGTGTAAGAATGGCACTGTAGAAGAAATGTCCCAGACTCAGAATCTCCAGCCACTTATACTGACATGTGATATTGCAGCATGGGAGCTATTGAAAAGAAATGGCGTAAGTGCAGATTATTTTGCGGGATATTCATTAGGTGAATACGCGGCATTATATGCCTCAGGATTCATCTCATTTATAGATGTTATGGAATTGATTGTAGTTAGAGCCAATGCGATGCAGACTGCCGTACCTATAGGAGTTGGTGGTATGGCTGCTGTAATTTTCAGTGATCAAAGTGTTGTTGATAACTACTTTAAGAGTCTTGATAGGAAGGTTTGGATATCAAATAAGAATACAAAGGGACAATATTCAATTTCAGGAATAACAGAAGATTTAGAAAGTACATGTGAAGAACTGAAAGAGCTAGGAGTTCTTGTTAAAAAAATTCCTGTTAGTGTGCCATTTCATTGCGAATTATTGAAACCGGCAGCAGATACAATCAAGAATAAGCTCGATCAAATTAACGTAAATGAAGTTTCTGTTCCTATAGTCATGAACTTTGATGGAACTATGGAAACAAATATTAGAGAAATAAAGGATAAGTTGTATTTGCAGTCGTTTCATACTGTGCAATGGATAGAGACTCTTAATTTCTTGTATTCAAGAAATGTTACATGTTTTGTTGAGTGTGGTCCAGGGTATACTCTAACCAATTTTACTAGACGTATGCGATTTGAAAATGTACAGATACATAATGTTGAGAATGATGAAACTTTGCAGAAAACAATTTATGAGATTGTCGGAAAACGAAGATATTAAGGAAAACTAATGTGCGTAAAGTGTTACAGTTTACAACACTCAATGTCAGTAGCTGCAAAGTATGGACAAATGAAAATAAATATGATAATGTTAAAATACAGAAGAAAAGTATATAAATTCCAAATTAAGTAGCTGCCCGCTACTGAAACGAACCAATTCTGTGCAACGATATATATAATAATGGGATTATGCACATCTTTGTTGTGTTATATATGTCCATAGCGTCCAATTTGGTCGTTTATGGACTTTTTTTATTATAAAAAATACGGAGGTGAAGGTTATGAGCATATATAAGAATTTGCAGCCACATGTACATGTATTAAAATTGACTGGTGGTACGGGAGATGGCAAGACAGAGATTGCAACGGTGTTTGCATCCAAAGAAGCCAGAAATGTATTATTAAGAGGTGTTGGACGAACAAATTCAACCTTGAAGGAACGTTTATTAGTGTATTCCGAGGAGTATACCGATAAGCTTTTAGTTGCTGTAAATTTGAATATGGAACCATATGATAAGTTAAGTTTGAGTGATTTGTTTGTTTCGTCTGTGGCAAAGGTAGTTAGAAGTCAGGGAAAGGTAGTGGCTTCCATTGTTGGAAGAGACGAAGAAGAATTAGAAAAATATTTAATTCAAGAAATGCAGGCAAAGAATAATGCAAAAGCAGTCTTGTCTTTTTTGACAGAGGAACAGAAAACCAAGATTGTGAGTGACTTGGTAGATATATACCATAGTTATCATATGTCAGAGCACAATTATGAAATATATAATTGTGTAAGAAATAATCTACCGGAAGGTGAAGCAAAAGATAATTCCACAAAATTTTTATCTGCTCTAAAAAATGAAGTAGAACGAATGATTGATATGCAGGGAGAAAACTTGCGTGAAAGTCTGTGGGATGTTCTTGCAGAAATAAATCATTGGCTTCATGAAGTGTTTTTTGAGTATTTTAGTAAAAGTGATATTTCAGAAGATGGATATTATTATAAGGAAATTTATTTAGACAATCAGGATGAGGCATTTATAGACGCAATGTTTACCGCTAACGATATTCAAAATGGTCAGAGACTTTCTTTGGAAGTGTTTTGTTATGATATAGTTATTTACATTCCTGTAAGTCAGGCGATAACTAAAATAATCAGGTCAAACGGGAAAACAAATGCTGTTTTTAAAGATAACAGGGATAATGTTGCATTTGGCATTTTTGATACTAGGGGACTTTTCCATGCAGAAAATACAGAAGACGATAATGCCGATTACCTAAGTGATTTGCTGTATCAGGGAGATGCAGATGCATTATTAATGGTAGTTCCCTTATTTGGGGATTCTAATGAGAAAAAAATACAGGAATTGTATAAAACAGCTTTTACTACTTATAGTAAACAGATACCTGCTTTTATGATACATAATAAAGTGGATTTGTTTGTAGACTCTATTCGAAAAGAGAGCTATATGGATGATCCTCTTTCAATGGATATGGAGCTGGGGCAAGAGTTGTCAAGTAAAGAAATTGTAAGTGCCATATCAGCTAGAGAGCAGGAATTACGGGAAGAAGTACAAAATGCTCAGACAAAATCCAGACAAAATTTGAAGATTAAGTCATTATCCTGTTATTTAAAAAGAGATGGTTCAATGCAAGAAGAGATTGTCAAAAGATATAACATATCAAATGTAATTATGACCGTATTTGCAGATACAGCCGACTATCTTGAAAAATCAGCAGTTAAAATTCAGGTAAAAACAGATAGACCGGAAAGTGAAGTTGTTGTAAGAATTGATAAAGAAAGATTAGCTGAAATTGTTCATGAGTATCTGTTGAAGGATGTTACGAATAAGAAAGTGTTTGCACCGGGACTTGCCGATTTGGCATTGAGTATTGGGAAAACACCTCATGGAAACTCCTATAATGCATTGCGCAGGAGATTGAAATATGGAGATGGTTATACATGCAATATTGATGAGTCGTATTATTATAATTGCAAGTCTTTTTCCATAAATTTTACAGCCAACTTACGAAACTTTGTTTCTACAGACATGGTTAAAAAAATTGTAAAGGAAACCATGAAATTATCTGGTGGATATTTCACAAAGGATAAGGATGAAGAAGAATTCTATTATATTGTAGAAGGCAGAATATTCCCGAAGATGTTTGTGGGACAGATGTTATATCATAAAGCAATGCTAAGTGCAGAACAGGAAGCAGTAGGATTTATGGCGCGATTCCAAAAGTTTCTGAAGAATAGTCAGCGATTTTTTGATAGTGGAAATCTGGACGAACAAGCGTATGTAGATGCTATGTATCATGTAGTCTATGAGGCAGCTCAGAGAGCATTAAATATGAATGTAACTTTGAGGTAGCTTTTTATAGAGCCTAATCTTTGTCACGAGTACGAAACTACCCGTTTCGGAAAGAAGGGGAAGAAAACAAATTAGGATCAATAAGAACAAATGTTCGATATATTATATGAATGTGACGTAGTATATATCGTCAATTTTACGATCAGCACTGCCAGGGCATCGTTGTATGCGTCGGAACTCCTGACAGAATAGATTGCGAAGGTTTATTCCCTTTCCTTTGACAAGTACAAAGATGTGTAAATTTTTGTATCAGAAGGAGGCAAATGAAGATTCTTGATTTAGATATGGACTATTTTATGGAGGATATAGCTACAGGAATTGCTGAAAGTAGAGAAGAGCGTTAGGCAGAGGATGAGTATGGAGATTGTGTTTGGAGTGAGCAGCGAATAAGAAGTTTTTTGGAAGATAACCTTGGACGTTCAAAAGATAGAAAAATCAAGGGAAGAATTGTGACCGGACACAACGAAGCACTATTCTTTTGGCAGGAGTTGATAACAAAAGAAAGTTTGGAAACGCCATTTGAAGTTGTGCATATAGATTCACATGCGGATTTAGGTTTTGGTTATCTTTCATGGACATATATTTTAGATGATTTGCTTCAATATCCGGTTGAAGAACGGCGTATGCATACAAAATATTTGGATTGCTTTGGACAGTTGAATGATGTTGGAATAGGAGATTACCTGTTGTATGCCATTGCCTTTCGCTGGATAAATAGTTTGACCTATTGTGCTAATCCCAATGGCGACAAAAATGATTATGTGTGGGAGACACTGAAAGATTTTGAAGAGAAGTTCATTTGGGACAAACCGGTTAAGAATACTATACAGCTTGTGTGTAATCCAGATATGGAATTTCCTTCGTATAATGCAGATGAACAAGAAAAGCAAGCATATTTGAAGAATGCTGTAAAAGAGCCAGAGGTTCCACTATTAATTATTCCGTCTATTCAAGATGTAAAGTATAATGGGGATTTTGACTTTGTTGTAATGGCGCAATCTCCCAATTATACACCCGCAAGTGCTGATTTTATAATGGATATAGTTAGAGAGTATATTGTGGAAATCTAAAATTGTTACATTGGAGATTAAGGATGAAAAAGATAGAAAGAATTGCAAGACAATTTCGAAATGCATTAGATGCGGCATGGGAAGATGATATGTTTAGAAATTTATATCCGTTTAATAACTTCCCAAATGACTGTTGTGGGCATACCTGTGATTTGTTAAGTCAATATTTGCTTGAACATGGAATAGAAACGAGGCAGGTAAATGGAACATGCAGGAAAGATAGTCAGTGGCATCATGTGTGGTTGGAAACAGAGGATGGAATTGTAATAGATATTACCGGAGATCAATTTATAGGAAGACTAGTAACAGCAAAAGAGGTTGAGGCAGTTCATGTGGGGGAAGAAGGAACAGTACATAAAATATTTTGCGTGAATAGAGTTCCTGAGATAACTACTATCTTTACAGATCCATATGAATATACGGATTTTGGAGGACGACCAAGTGCGTACCAACAGAGATTGATAGATGTGTATGAGATTGTGCGTTCATATCTGAAATCAAAGGCTGCAACGAAACGATAAATTTTTATATAGCAAGGAAGCATTACAAAGGAGCGATTACATGTTGATTACAAGTTGGTATTATGATGAAAGAAGTCAGGAATTTAAGAAAACAAGCTTAAAGGAATTAAAACGACTGGAATATGATAACAAAGAGGAATTTCTTTATATAAAAGAAAGACTGTATCGGAGTCAAAATAAGAGTGTACCTATGATATTAGTAAGAAAAGGACTTAACCAAGGCTTTCGTAGAAAAGGGAATAGTACAGGCAATCATACTAGTAAGTCTAGAGGTGAGTGTGAAAGCTTAACACATCAAGGAAACAAAGAAGCATTGGCTACAGTTGATGAATTAATAATTATGTTTAATGATGAAAAGGTAAAACTCTTTATTAAGGGTGTTGAAGTGGAAAAAGAAATTGTTTGTAATGGAACAACATACGAAATTGATTTATTCTTTGAACTGGAAAAAACTGAACCAACAGTGTACTATAATCAATGGAATGGAAAGCTTTGGTTTGAAGTTTTTCATACATGTAAAGTTGATTCAAAGCAAGCAGAAGATTTTGCTATTGCAAATGAGACCTTATTTGAGTATAAAGTACCGAACTTCTTTAATTTTGTTAATAATATTTCGTTAGAGGGATATGAAAAGCGAAAACTTTTTATTGCGGAGAAATACAGAAAAAATGGCGTATATGGTTGCTTGATCAGTAAAACAAGACAAGAAAGTCTTGCATATTGGAAGAAAAGTGAAAAAGGAAATTGGACAGCAAGGATTGGGGAACATAGTTTTACAATTGTAAAAAGCAAGTTTGGAGAAAACTATGGTCTGGTATATGGCAATGGTAAGTGTTTATGGCAATATAACGGGAAGAAGTTCTTAACTATAGATGATGCAAAGCGTAATGCAGATTTTATAGCGTTTAAGTTATATAATGGCGAGAAAATATAAAATACATTACGGTGTGTAAAGGAGAAGGTAAAATGAAAAGCTTATTTATTTCGCGGGTGAAGATAAAGAATTATAGAAATTTTAAAGATGTAGATGTTCGATTAGGACATAAGCAGATTATTATTGGAGAAAATAATGTTGGTAAAACAAATTTTTTAAAGGCATTACAGTTAATACTAGATCCTACTCTTTCCGATGAAGATAGAATGTTAGAGGAATCTGATTTTAACGATACGTTGGTTAATCCTATGGAAAACAAGGAAGAAATAGTTATTGAGGTTTATATTGAAAATTACTCAAATAATAAAACTATATTGACCGTGTTTCAAGATGCAACTGTTAAGAACGAAAAAGAAAAAGAAGTGTTAAAGTTAACATACCGATTTTTCCCTTATATTGATGATGCAGGGAATATAGAGTATCAATATAACATTTTCAAAGGGAACGATGAGACCAAAAAGTTTGGTTCTTATGAGAGGAAATATTTGAATCTTAAAGTTATTAAAGCACTGCGTGATGTGGAAAGTGAAATAAGAAATTCAAGAACATCTCCTATTCAAAGGATGTTAAAAGATTATGCAATAGATAAGAAGGATTTAGAACGTATTGCAGAGGAATACAGAAAGAATGGAGAAGAAATATTAAATCTTGATGAATTAGTAGATTTAACAAATAACATAAATAAAAGATTTGGCACAATTTTAGGAAGTGATGATTTTGATGTTTCGCTTCAAGCAATGGAGATTAGTCCAGGAAGGGTGCTTTCGTCATTAAAGCTTTTAATGGCACAGCGACATACATCAGATATAAGCTTGGGATTGAATAATATTTTGTATATTTCAATGATTTTGCAAATGTTACAAGATAAAACCGTACCGTCTTTGATTAAAGAAGATAAATATAATGAACTGATTGTACTTGCGGGTGGAGATATTGTTAAAGATACTTATGAGCAAAGTCAAAATAGAAATTATTTTCTGAAAGAGGGAATATCGGATGTTCAACATAAGAAATTATATTCTTTTATGTCAAAGAACATGCCTATATCCAATGCTGTTACAATTCTTGCAATTGAAGAACCAGAAGCCCATTTGCATCCTGTTAATCAACGTTTGATATACAAAGACGTAATACAAAATAGTAATAATTCAGTACTTTTGACAACTCATTCTACACATATAACTGCAATAGCTCCGATTAATTCCATAGTTCATTTGCATAATGATGGCACGAAGGGAACGGAAATTCATGCTACAGCAGCAATGCCGATGGATGAGGGAGAGTTTTTGGATGTAGAAAGATATTTGGATGTGAAGAGGGGAGAAATATATTTGGGTAAAGCGGTACTATTGGTAGAAGGTATTGCGGAAGAGTACTTGGTTCCTAGATTTGCTGAATTGTTAGGTAAGCCTCTTGATGAGAAAGGTATTATTGTATGTAACATCAATTGTACTAATTTTACACCATATGTAAAACTTTTACATAGCTTAGCTATCCCTTATGCTGTTATAACAGACGGAGATTTCTATGTTATAAATGATAAGGATGAAAGAGAATATCATAAAATGGATACAGAAGAAACTGCGGACAGAGGTTGGCTGGGTATGGAAATTATTGAGAGCATGGTATCTCAACTTAACTTAAATGGTGAAAATGAAATTCCAGAAGACATAGACAAATTAGACGAGTTATTCAAGGAACTTGGCTTGTTTGTAGGATATTATACATTTGAAGTGGATATGATGGTAAAGGCAGCAGCGAAAAAAGCTAGCAAAGAAGAAAACCTCAATGTTATATGTGATTTGTTTTCAGATTTAACTACAGGGGGAATTGTACAAAAAAGAAACTTTAAAACGGAGATAATGTCTGGAGAATATTGGAAATGTCTAAGAAAGATTGAAGGAAATGGAATTGGAAAGGGCAGATTTTCGCAAAAATTTGCACATGTATGTAAGAAAGAGCATATACCGACTTACATTAAAGAAGCCATAGAATACATTTATGAGAAAGTGAATGGATAAATGAGTTACTATGCGAAAATGTTGGAACGAATATCAGCAGATCCATTACAAAAGACTGCATATGATACAGAAGATAGTACTGTAGTTATTGCAGGACCAGGTAGTGGAAAAACAACTATTCTTACACTAAAAATAATGAAATTGCTGAACAATCATATAACGGAACCACAAGGATTGGCATGTTTGACGTTTAGTAAAGAAGCGGCAAGAGAATTTGAGGATAGATTAAAAAAGCTTGGATATGTAGAGCGTAGAAATGTATTTCTTGGTACGGTGCACTCTTTTTGTATTTCAGAAATTCTGAGTAACTTTGCAGAATTATATGATTATGGGGTTACTTTGCCTATAAAAGTATTGCCTAAGAAATTAGAAAAACAAATTTATAATAGTGTATTAAAGGATTTAGGGATAAAGAAAAAAATTAAAAAGGAAGCAATAGATAAAGAACGTGCATTGCATATACAAGGCGTAAGCAAAGTGCCAGTTGCTTCGGATGCTACAGCACATGCGATTGCTGTAGAATATGAAAAAAGAGTATTGTCGGCCGGATATATAGATTATCAAGGAATAATAATTCTTTCAACAAAAATATTGCAGGAACATGAATATGTAAGGAAATGTATAAGTGCAAAATATCCGTGGCTTGTAATTGATGAGTATCAAGATTTGGGAAGACCTCTACATGAAATGGTTATGTCTCTTTTTACGAAGACAGACATCAAAATATTTGCAGTTGGGGACCCTGATCAATCTATTTATGGTTTTTCAGGGGCGATACCAGATTATTTGATGGAATTATATAACAGGGAAGATACGATATCTGTTGAGTTAAAAAATAATTATAGAAGTAACCAAGATATTATTGATGGCTCTGAGATTGTATTAAATCTCCCGAGACATTATCATGCAATGACAAGGGAGGACGAGGAAGCGGAATATAGATTTATTTCTTGCAATAATGGGTTAGAGGAACAGTTCGATTTTTTTGCGAAAAAGATTGTTCCGGAATGTATTGAAAAAGAGATACCTTTGGAAGAAATAGCGGTGTTGCTTTCCAGTAATGATAGTTGCAAAGATTTAGGCTTAAAGTGTATAGAACACAATATACCATATTATATATCAAGGCATAATTTTGAACGAACTGATTTTGTAAAATGGCCAGAAGAATGTTCTGTTTGGATAAACAATAAAGAAAAGGCTTCTTTTGATGATATTTTTCAATATTGGGAAACTCTTGTTTTACAACATCAAAATACAAAATATAAGAGCGAAAATGATAGATTGAAAATGAAAAATCAATTATTATGTGTTCTACAGGATAGTATAGCGTTTAAAGATGAATTGAATGAATGGATTAAATACATTTTATCTGAATTAAGAATAAAAGATTTGCTTATAGATTCTGATATTATACCGGATGAATGGGAAAATCTTAAGAGTTTGTTGGAAGAGGTGGCAGAAGATAAATATAGTGATTTTGATACTAATAAGTTTTCAAAGATAGGAAAGCCAGATAACCAAATAACAATATCAACACGGCATAGTTCAAAAGGGTTGGAGTTTGAGGTTGTTATAATGATGGGAATGGAAGAACGACATTTTCCCGGGTGGTGGACTGATAATGATCCAGAAGCGTTAAGAGAGTCAAATAGAATCTGTTTTGTTTGTGTAAGTCGTGCAAAAAGGGTGTGTATTTTGATGCATTCAAATTACTATAATGAAATGGATTATAGATATAACGAAATCCGTTGTAAAAGATACTATCCGTCGAGATATTTGTTGCAACTAAAACAAAAATTTGATAGACATCCATAGATTGTTGATGTAAGTGAAACAGCCAGAAATTTGTTAATGATAAATTCTGGCTGTTTGCTTTAGCTATTGGTTAATTATATAATGCCTCTATTTACAACCATTATGTGACCTCCTTGATATGTCATATGAAAAAGTATATGTTCATATGACAGTTATAAGTATATCATAGAGGTATGAAGAAGTTAAGAGTATTCTTCGGAACCAAAACCGAGAAATATGCTTCCTGTCTATTTGTTAAGAAGTTGATATAATAGAAGAAAACAAGTCAAAGGAGGAAGATGTGATGAAAGCATCAGATATTTATAAACAGATAGTAAAAATTACTGAAGTACCTGCTACGGCGGAAGAAAGTGTTACAAGGAATCTTAGAAATAAGATGACTTTTTTGCTGGAGCATGTGGCTTTAAGAAAGGTTTCTGATTTTAAGAGAGGAAACAATATCTTTATACCAGATAATGATGCTCCAATAGTGAGAAATCTTCTTATGTGTTCAATGGATAATGATTATCCATGGATTGTAGACTGGTTTAATGAAGCATTAGATTTGAATGATTCTCTTACCTGTGCAAGCTTATTTATGAGTGTCAAGGAACCGATTATGAGAGCTGGGATAACGGGAGAAACGGATTTCGTTACTGTAGATGAATGGATATCCGCTATTCAGGGATTGCTCAATGCCAATATGGCACAGCACACTATTAGATTAAAGAAGGCTATCGAAGAGTTCCGTACCAAAACGCTGGTAAAAAACAATACAGTGAATTGCGGCGATATTTACATAACGGATGATGCTGGAAATAGGTCATATGTTTCTAAGGCGAAAGAAAGAGATGTCAGATTGTCGGATGAAATATTGGAGAGCATAGTTAGAGAATTGTATGTACAGGATGATTATTTTACAGTATTAAATCAAATTATTGATTTCATGATAAAGGATGCAGAGAAAAAAGCTTTACCAGATATTGAAGCATATGCTTTGGCTAAGAATGTTACAGAATTTGATTCGGCGGTAGATTTAATTGATACAGAAGATGGGTCGATGGTATCAGAATATTACCCTTGGTTTAAGAAGGTGGCAAAGTTTATTGAAAGTCATCCAGAAGAAACGAAAACAATTGAAGAAAAGACAAAAACTACGAATTTAAAGGAGTTCTTTGAGTAGTTACATAAAATAGAAATTATGTCAGGAAGGAGGTGTTGGCAGAGATGGCAGAGGTTGTTTATGATGCCAAGCAATTTGGCAAAAGATTACAGAAGCTTCGCAAAAGTAGGAAGATTACGCAGGCAGAACTCGCAGAGAAACTATTTTTATCAGAGGATACAATTTCAAATATTGAGAATGGTAAGACAACTTGTATGCCAGAGCATCTTACAAAGATATGTCAAATTTTTAATGTCTCTGCCGATTACTTCTATTTCGATATGATGAAAGAATTGAATAATCCTTCAAATACAGATATGGATAGCATCATGGCTCTATTGGATGGGCGAAGTGAGTTTGATATTACTAGAGCAAAACAGATGTTACAAATCTTATTTGCAAGTCCTGCAGCATAAAACCCCGAGTATCATTCGGGGTTTTTCTAATTTATCCGGAATACCATTCCATTAAATATTCCACTTTTTTATCTTAAAATTTAATCATGGTTAAGGCGATAAGCCAAGCCTGACACGAGAGTGTAGCGCGAAAAACTCTCCAATAAATATTTCGTTTAAAGGAGAAAAATCATGAAGACAACAAATAACTCAGCTTCTAAAGAAGCAACAAAGGTAGAAATTAACAGCAATAGCAAGGAAAAGGAACCACAGTATGTAGCAATGGGCGTAGGATTTGTGAAGACCCGTATGGCAGCATGGAAGGTTCAGAAGATTATTGATTCCATGGAAGATATCGCAGAATCATTGGATGTTGAACTTGTGGATGTAGTAGTTGATCGCTCGGGAAGCAGAGATATTGACCGTAAGGAGATTGATGCAGTCTATGAGTGGCTTGACGTTGCTCCGGTTCATCTCTTGATAGTTGAATCGCTTACTGACATCTCCGATGATGAGGATGATTTCAGAAGTTTCATGAGAGATATGGATGAGCGTGACATAATCATCATTTGTTTGCATGGACAGCAGATTATCATGCCGAGTTCTGCCAGAGATGATAGCGATTACGAGGAGTAACGATGAAGAGCGGCTTTAGAGGGGGTAGCAATACCCTTTCTCTGGAAAGCTGTCGATTTGTGACAACAGCAGCTGGTACTGCAGTATATGCTGGCGATGGTAGTTACCTCGGATTGTATGAAACAGAGGATGCTGCTGTTGAAATGATTCGGCTGATGATTAGTGATTATTCAGATGGAGGTAGTGCTGATGAAATATGATGGTTGTGCAGTCGGTTCTATTCTTCGCAAGCTTAGAAACGACAGAAATATGACTTTAGAACAGATGAGTGGAGATACGGGTATTAGCGTATCAGCAATTAAGCAGTATGAACAGGGTGGCAGACAGATTAGTATTAGAAATCTTTATGTGTTGATTGATTTCTTTGGTGTTGATGCAAACACAATCTTAAATGTGTCTGAGCCTAATAAAGAGATATCCATTGATGAAAGGCTAAAGCGTCTGGATAAGAAACAGAGAAATTATTTGAAGCAGACTTTTCTTTACATGGTAGACCATGTGAATGATATAGCTTCGTAAGGAGGATGGCAGATGAGTAGAACAAAGAAAAGGAAGGTTTTCGAGTGTATTGAGTATCTGTCAGTAGAGGCTCCTTTAAATAAAGTAGACTATCTGGAGGATAAACAGAGCAAATACATTCGTGAGTATGTAAGGAATAAGGAATACATGATTGTCGGAACTGAACGCAGACATGGTTTCTCACAGGGCGATGTCAACCGTCAGTGGGCAAAGATTGTAGAGATGATTCGTAGAGGGAAGGTACAGGGGATAGTGGTTGCCAATATGGCAGCAGTAGCCTCTGATGTACCGGATGCATTTTATAAAGTGGGACAGGTCATCGAAGCCGGTGGAATTGTTGTATCGGTAGATGATGGTCTGCTCACTCTTAAGATTGGAGGATTTGAAGATGGATGCTGTAAAGAAGAAAAAAACATATAAGAAATACAATAAATTTGATGTGGTATATGCTGATTTTGGGAGAAATCCTAATGGAGTTGAGGGAGGCGTGAGACCTGCAATCATAGTCTCGTGCGACGCTTCGAATCATGAGCATGCCCCTCAGATTTCAGTGGTGCCCCTTAGCACCAAGCTTAAGGATATCCCGGTTCATGTGCAGATCGAACCAAGTGATGTCAGAGGATATCGTCTGAGAGATAAATCAGATTTTATGCCGGAGGATGCACAGACTCTTGCAAAGGGGTGTATCAGAGGAAAAAGCGGTTATATACCTAAGGACTCAGCAGTAAGAGAAAGTATTGATCGTGCACTTATCATGCAGTTTGATCTTTTACCGGTAGCTAGAAAAATGGTTATGGAAGAACTGGCAAAGGAGGAGAAGGCGAATGGATAACAGGACAAAGAGAACAAATAATAAGAGATTTGTCAGATATCCTGAAGGTGCAGAAATGTATTCTATGGGACTTACTAAGTTTCAGGAACTAGCAAAGGATGCCGGGGCTTGTTATAAGATAAATCGTCTTGTGCTTGTTAATTTGGATATTTTAGATGCGTATTTGGAGACATTTCATATAGAAGACGAGGATTTCTATAAATAGGATTAACAGAACAATATTATAATATGAAGAAACTCGTTTACAGTAAATGGGGATGTGCTCTGGTGTGTGATGATTAGATACATTTCTATGGAATAGGGATGTCTTCTTGTGTGGAATAAATAGAGACATCAGGACAATTAGGTATGTATCCATGTGCATGAATATAAAAGAGTTTACACGAAAGTGATTGACATTTTGTCGGACATAAAGTATAATGTGTAAAGATGGAGCATTCCTGTTAAGTAACAAATAACCGGTTTGCAAAAAATGAGTGCCACCTATAGAATAATGATTGTTAACTGGCCGGTTGACAAATCATCGTTCAAAGGAGACACCCACAAATGAATTATAAGCAGAATGAAAAAATCAATCAAGTAAAAGAATCAACTTTGGTAGTTGGAATTGATATCGGAAGCACGAAACAGTACGCCAGGGCATTTGACTGGAGAGGCATTGAACTCGGAAAAGTCTTTACGTTCAGCAACAGCAGAGAAGGTTTTGAAGCCTTTAAAGCATGGA
>ENA-USUK01000257-USUK01000257.1-human-gut-metagenome-genome-assembly--contig:-NODE-257-length-42573-cov-8.933123_pt1 | contig 42573 bp, 30 predicted proteins | sample MGYA00250062_ERZ773400 | MGnify/ENA primary metagenome ERZ773400 (study PRJEB29103, sample SAMN06111961) | human gut metagenome | biome: human gut; feature: ankylosing spondylitis patient; material... | reverse complement strand
CCCACTGACCATTTAATGTTCTGATGAGTGAAGGGTCTGTTGGTCTGATTATATCCTTCAAACTATTTAAAATTTGTGCAGTGTTGTTTGCCGGCATCAAACATAAAGCCAACAGCATAAACAAGTATTTCTTCATATACAAAGTATTTTATAAAAATAAGAGAAGGAATACCAGAAAGTAGAAAAATTCAATCCGGTATTCTCTCGATTTATCAATAACCCGGATTATTTTCAATAATGGCTTTATTCTGGTCCATCTCATATTGAGGAATAGGGAACAGAATATGGTCTGTTGGATATTTCGTCAATCCTGGTACTGTTTTAAATTTATCACTGCTTGTCTCTGGCAAATAGTCTGAATAAAAATGAAGCTTAATTTGTTTTCCATCACCAAATACATCTTTCACAGCATCCCAACGGAGTAAATCAAAAATACGTTCACCTTCCATTGCAAGTTCCACCCTTCTTTCATGACGTACAATATCAACTAAATCTCCATCGGCAGTTGATTTTGGAGGCATATTGACAGAAGGTCTCGAGCGTACCTTATTAACCCATACAAGTGCTTCATCCTTGCCTTGTTCTGCCAAAGCTTCAGCTAAAAAAAGATATAAATCAGCCATACGCATAGCAGGCCAATCCAATCCTGCATAACGAACATTGGTCAATCCCGTTAAATCCTCCGTCAGTTTCTTCACATTCAATCCGGTAGGAGACCATTTATAATCATAAATCACTTTATCACCGGTATTATAAGTGATGGGGATTGCCGTTTGGTTCCCATCGCTGTCATAACTATGATAATCAAGAGTTAAGGGAGTGGATGGAGTATATGTGCCGAATACAGAACCTTGATAATACAAAGTATATTCACGACGAGGATCATTCGTTTCATACGCATCATAAAGGCTGCGAGTAGGCAGACAATATCCCCAACCATCACCCCCTTGAATATATTTCAACTCAGTCGGCAAATCCCTTACATTCCTTTCAACACAAAAATCCTGTTCCCAAAGTCCACTATTACGTTCAAAAGCGAAATAAAACAACAGTTCCGGATTTTGTTCGTTGTCAATACTGAAAATGGATTCATAATCATCAATCAGATAGTATCCGTCAGACTCAGCAATTTGTATTGCCTCACGAGCTGCTTGTTCTGCATTCACAAAGTCCTTATTATATAAATAAGCTTTTGCCAGATAGGCAGCACCAGTAGCACGGGTAGGCATGCCAGTATATCCATTACCATCTCTCGTCAAATTTTCTTTAGCAAAAGAAAAATCTTCTATAATTTTCTGATAAATCTCTGATACCGGGGTACGGGGTTGAGAGAATTCATCAAAAGATGAAAGCGGAGCCGTGATTAATGGTACATCTCCATAAAATGTCGTCAAGAACATATAATTAAAAGCACGCATGAAACGTGCAACTGCAATATAAGGATTTATTTCAGAATCAGTAAATCCTTTATTCTTTAGTTTCGGAATCTCCTGAATAGCATAATTGGCAGCGTTGACACTTTGATAAGAATACTTCCACCAGTCTGTTGGATAATTAAGACTTGGTGTAATATTCCAATCCAATACCTGAATTAAATCATTACCATTCAGTCGAAGCCCGCCATCATCTGTCAGTGCGTCACATATCGTGGCAAATCGCTTTCCATACATCTGTGTTTGAGCCACCCAAGGATTAAATGATGCAACAACAAGTTCTTGTGCGGAAGATAAATTATTCAGAAAATTATCTGAACCAGGTTTATCCTGAGGCTGAATATCCAAAAAGCTATCCGAACAAGCGGACATAACTAATGATAGACAAATAGCCGTCAATGTGCTTCTATTAAATATATTTTTTCTCATAATCAATGATACTTTAAAATGATAATATTATTAGAATGCAAATTGTAATCCGAACGTACAAGTACGTGGCATAGGTACGGTCACAGTACTGCTAATTTCAGAATACTCATTGCCAAACGTATATAAATTCTGGACTCCAATATAAGCATTCAAGTTTTCCATACCCAATTTATTGCATATATTTTTGGGAAAACTATAACTAAGATTCAGATTGCGAATACTCAGATAAGAGGCATCAATCAACCAAAAGTCAGAGAACTGCTGATTCTGTCCCGGATCTCCCACTGCCACACGAGGATACTTCCCGTTAGGATTTCTTTCAGCATCATATCTATCAAGAATATAGCTTGCCTCCATATTCGGTTCTCCACCAAACATATCTGTTGCATAGCCACCGCTCAACATATTCTTTTGAATACCTTGAACACCTTGAAGCTGAATCTGAAGCGTAAGATTTTTGTAACTGACTGAGCCTGCCAAACCATAGTTCAAATCGGGAAATACTTTTCCAAACAAAGCTCTATCAGCTGTGTCTACCTTTCCATCCGGCTTACCCGTAAGGTTTCCGTTTTCATCGTAGCCATTAATATCTTTAAACCAAATATCTCCTATCTGTTTTCCGGCATAATGCGGATGATTATTCAAATCATCCTGTGTACGGATAATGCCATTGGACACATAACCATAAAAACTTCCGATTGGATAGCCCTCCTTGATACCTGAAGTAGTCAAATCCCGTCCTTCCAAATCTATCACTTCGTTGTGTACATGAGAAGCATTAAAGTTAACATCAAATTTCCAGTCACCAATCGTACGTCTATATCCTATTTCAAAGTCAATACCAGTATTGCGTATATGTCCGGCATTGATATAAGGACTGCCTGAAAGTCCAACAGAAGTAGCTATAGGTTGGTTGAACAACAAATCTTTAGTATCCTCAATATAAAAGTCCATAACCACATAAAAAGAATTTCCAAACATGGAAAGATCCAAACCTATATTCTTTTTTTCAGTACTTTCCCATTTCAAATCTGTATTGACAGCATTGGCAAATGTATATCCGGCAACAACCTTTTCATTGAATACCGCGTTCTGTTGTGAAAGATATACCGATGTACCATAAGGATTAATACTCAACACATTACCAACCTTGCCCCAACTCAAGCGGAACTTCAGTTCATCCAACCAGTTAAAAGCATCCATAAATTTCTCTTCTCCTATACGCCATGCTGCCGATACAGATGGAAAGATACCATATTTATCCTTTACCAAACGTGACGAACCGTCACGGCGTAACGTACCACTGAAATAATATTTATCTTTGAAAGAATAAGCTAAACGTCCAAATTGAGAAAGGAAACTCCATTCACTCCACGAATTGCTATTAAGTGCAGTACTGGGATCACCTGCATTCAGAAATTTAATATCATTGCTCGGTGTATTTCCACGACTCCCCATTAAATCCTCAAAAGTCTGTTTTTCTACAGAATAACCCAACAATGCAGAAACCGAGTGAATTTGGTTAAAGGTTTTCTGGTAATCCAAGGTATAGTCGGTTATCCAATGGAATGTTTCTGCATTCGTTTTAGTTACCTTATTCACATTACTGCCCTCCATACCGTATTTTGTATCCATGGCACCAATGAAATCATTTGAATAACCATTTTTCCACTCCCCACTCACACGGGCCGTAAACTTCAATCCTTCAAGAATATCAACGGCTAAATAAAGATTACCATCAATTCCTTTATTGCGTACAGTTCTATCTGAATTTTTAAGCATCCACAATGGGCTAGGAGTTTTACTTTGTAGATAAGTATTGGATATTGTAGCAAAATCACCATCCTTATCATACATGGCATTCAAAGGAGAATAACGGAAAGAGGCAGCATATGTATCCCTCCAATCAAAATCACGTTGAGATGTCTGTTCTGAAGCATAGAGATTAACAGAATGTCCGAATTTAATCCTATCACCAATCTTATGGTCACTGTTCAAACGAAGATTCAAACGATTATAACTCTGTTCTTTGATGATACCTTCATTATACAAATAATTCAGTGACACAAAATAATTGGAATTCTTACTTCCCCCCGTTATTGAAAGATTATTATTGGTCAGATATCCCGTTCTTTTCATCAAATCCGGCCAACAATTGTCATTGCCTTTTATCTTTTCCAAATCACTGTCACCCCAAGGCACATCCTTACCTCCATTTTTATATGCCTCCGTAGCTATTTCAAGCCATTGGGCTGCATTCAAATAATCAATTTTCAGATTGCCTTCTTGTTGGAAGCTCTGTTCCGTCTTGAACGAAATTGTCGGTTTCTCATCCACTTTACCACGTTTTGTATTAATTACCACCACTCCATTAGCGGCACGTGAACCGTAGATAGCCACAGCAGAAGCATCTTTCAATACAGTAAAGGTTTCAATATCCTGCGGATTCAGATTATTGATATTCTCAGAAATTGTCCCGTCAATCACATAAATGGGAGCATTCGTTCCATTAATGGATTGTGTACCATGAATAAGAACATCAGTACTTGCACCCGGTTGTCCGGAACTCGGAGTAACATGAAATCCGGAAATCCTTCCTTGCACAGATTGCAGGATATTCGTCACCGGCCCTTTCTGTATTTGATCTGCATTAATTTGCGATACAGCTCCCGTCAAATCGCGTTTACGAACACTCCCGTAACCAATTACCACCAATTCCTCCAGAAGAGTTGAATTTTCCGTCAGTATAACCGTTAATGGGGCCTCATCTTTGAGCTTGATTTCCCGATTGTCATATCCGATATAGGAAATTTCCAGAATGGAACCGGCCGGCACCTCATTCAGCAGAAATTTACCGTCAATATCAGATATCACTCCAATGGTAGAACCTTTCACAAGAATATTAGCACCAATAATCGGTTCTCCATTCACATCCTTTACCACCCCTGTTATCTTCCAGGATTTGGCAGATTCAACATCAACCAGTTCTTTAAGAATAAAATATATCTTCTTATTCTTTATCTCGAAGGTTACATTACCATCACTTAATAACTCCTTCAACACATTGACCAAATCTTCTCCTTCTACTTTTATCGATACTCTTCGGTGTACATCCAATATCTGATCACTAAACACCAATACATAACCGGTTTGCTTTTTAATGGATAGCAATACATCCTGCAACTCTACATTGGTATAGTTCAAGGAAACTTTTTGTGCCCATGTTGCAACAGACAAACCAAACAACAAGATTCCCAAAAGAAGTAATTTCTTTGTTTTGAATCGTGATTTCATAAAGCATTAAATTTTTTAATTCATAATTCAATAATCTCTTTAAAGGCCTTTCATATAAAGCTAACACATCAACTTCCGGAAGGTATGAGTCGAAAACATTTTTTTTTCAACAATACAAAAAAATAGGTGCAGGATTCTGTTTAAATCCATACACCTATATCATAATTCCCTTAACTGGGTATCAGTCTTTTCTCCTTATTTCGAAGACATTCTCATCCTTTTCAATAAATTCTATGCAAGAAACCTTTTCCAGATCATGAAGCACATCAATGACATTCACTTTACTAGTAGACAGTGTATACCTACTATCCAACAAAATAGAATCATTTATAATAAACTGCGTATCATACTGCCGTTCCATCACTTTGATTATATCCTTCAAAGGTGCCATATAAAAATTCAGACTATTAGTACGCCATGCTTTCATTCCATCCAAATCTATAGGACGAGTAATGTCACACTTGCCAGAACGGCAATCATAGGCTGCACTTTCCCCCGGTTTTAACGGGTATACCTTATCCCCCATTCCCTTTAGCAACACACTTCCTTCATCCAAAGTAACAAAAATATGAAAATCAGCTGGATAGGCTTTCATATTAAATTGAGTACCAGTCACTCTCACTTCCAAATCTTTTGTCTGTACTGTAAACGGGCGTCCCCTTTCTTTTGCCACCTTAAAATATCCTTCACCATAAAGTTCTACTTTCCTACTGAATAGTCCAAACTTCTTAGGATAGCGCAAAGTTGTTGCTGAATTAAGCTCAACATTCGTTCCATCTTGTAAAACGACTTGCATACGTTCACCACACGGCACTACAATCTCTGCATATTGTATATCAGAAAAGACACCTGCCTTATCTGCCAGAAAAACAATGGTACTGCCAAACAACAGAAAAGGTATAAAGACAGCTGCGACTTGCCACCACCTCCACAATCTACTATGCTGCTTTATTTGTCCCAAGAAACGCTTCCTCATTCGCTCTGTGGGAATATTTCCACCAGTCCATTCTTCTATTTCTCTTTCCCCCATAAGCACAGATTCTGCCGTTATTCTTTGTGAAAGATATTCTTGTCCTTCCTCAGTTGCAAACCAATCCATAGTAGCCTTACTCTCTACTGAAGAAGCCGAATTATCAAGTACCCGGTCTATCATTTCTTTATCCATCTTCATTACCTTGATATTATATTATATAAAACACTTCAGCAAACCAAAAGTATGAGTATCAATTTATCGATCATACCACGAAGTTGTTTAATTGCTTGTGTATAATGTGATTTTACTGTTGGTATAGTAATATGCAATTTATCTGCTATCTCTTGGTTGGACAAGCCTTGTTCAATCTTCATCAAACATATTTTCTGTTTTTGAGGTGGTAACTTACCAATAACAGAACGCAAGTGTCTACGAAAATCAGCATCCTCCAATGCTTTCATCACATCTTCCTCTTCACTATTCTGTTGAAGCAATTCTTCGTGTTTCTCAAGCACAATACGCTGATGACGTAACTCATTCAAGATATAATTCTTCAAAATAGTAAATAAAAGACTGCGCAACCCTTCAGAAAAATCAAAAGTTTCCCGTTGTTCCCACAATCTCATAAAGGTATGTTGAACTGCATCTTCTGCTTCAGGACCGGATTTTAAATACCGGTAAGCCAAAGCATACAACAAACGGTGATAACGATCAAAGACAGAAGCAAAAGCTTCTGCTTTACCAATGCTCAAACCATTATATAGCTGACCATCAAAATCAACCGCATAGCCCATTTTGCTTTCTTTTTTTAGTATTAGATACATTGAATATCGGCAAAAGTAAACAAAAGTAGGAAAAGAACAAACTGCAACCACTTCTATCACATACAAAAAGCAGATTAATCAGATTTAAATTGAATAAATCTACATAATCTGCTTTATCAGTATTAGTAAGACACCGTCGAAACAGTGACTATTTTTTGCCCATAAATGATAACTCAGTCTTTCGCCTGATGCACCGTCAACTGCGGGAACGGGAAACCGATGCCCTCTTCGTTGAATACGGAGTAAATCTTCTTGTTCATATCAAAATAAACGCCCCAGTAATCTCCACTCTTTACCCAAACACGGATAACTACATTCACGCTGCTGGCATCCAAGGCATGGAGAGCTACAAACGGTTCGGGAGTATTCAGAATACGGCTGTCTTCGGAGATGATACGACGCACGGTGCTTTCTACCTTGTCATAATTCTCACCATATTCCACACCAATCACCCAATCCACGCGACGGGTGTCCTCGCGGCTGTAATTGGTCACAGTGCCACTGCTCAACGCACCGTTAGGGATATAGATTACCTTATTGTCGGCTGTGGTCAGAATCGTATGGAAGATTTGGATTTCGCGTACTGTGCCGGACACTCCCTGGCTTTCAATCCAGTCACCTACCTTGAAAGGACGGAACAGCAAGACAATCAGTCCACCCGCAAAATTCTGCAAGTTTCCGGAAAGTGCCATACCGATAGCCACACCGGCAGATGCCAACAAAGCTGCAAAAGAAGTGGTTTCCACTCCCAATTTGCCGATAACGGCAATAATCAGCAGAATGGTCAGCAAGATATTGACTAAACTTTTCACGAAGCTCTGGATACTGGCATCCACATGTCTTTTTGCCAATAACCTCGCCAGCATTTTCCGAAGAAGGGAAATCAGGAACCGTCCTACCACAAAGATGATAATGGCTCCGATAATACGTCCACCGGCATTTACGCCCCAATCTATCAATTGCTGAAGGAATATCTGCAGTTTGCTGAAACCGTCGTCAGCAACTTGGGCAGCAAAGGCTGCCATGAATAAAGATGATAACATAACTATACTCTTTTTTTAAAATTAATGCTGCAAAATTAACAAATAACTCTGACTTTCGTTCACTTAACTTGCCACTTTCGACGAAAACTCCTACCTTTGCTCCCGATTTCAACTAAGGGGTGCCCTAATACGACGGGCTGAGATCATACCCATTAACCTGATCCGGGTAATGCCGGCGGAGGGAAAAGAAGAAAAGTTCCCCTTTTCTGTATTCATCTAAACGAAACAATTGCAAATGAAGAGACATGCAATGGCAGCCTGCCTCCTGACGGCAGCACTGAGTGTCTATGCGCAGACACGAGAACAAGACAGTCTGCGGGTGATAAACCTGCAGGAAGTGGAAGTCATCTCCACACGTGCCACAAGCAGCACACCGGTGGCATTCACCAATATAGGCAAAGAACAACTGAAAAAACAGAACTTCGGACAAGACCTGCCGTATCTGTTGAGTATGACACCCTCCGCCATTACTACCAGCGATGCCGGTGCCGGGGTGGGTTACACCACGCTGAGAGTCCGCGGAACAGACGGCACACGCATCAACGTCACCGCCAACGGTATTCCCATCAACGACGCGGAGAGCCACACGGTATTCTGGGTCAACCTGCCGGACTTCGCCTCCTCCGTCAAGGATATGCAGGTACAGCGCGGAGCTGGTACCTCAACGAACGGTGCAGGAGCTTTCGGTGCCAGCATCAACATGCAGACGGGTGATTTCTCCATGAAACCCTATGCAGAATTCAACGGTTCCTACGGTTCCTTCCATACACACAAGGAGACGGTGAAAGCGGGAACGGGACTCATCAACAATCATTGGTCGTTCGACGCGCGGCTCTCCAACATCAGTACGGACGGGTATATAGACCGGGCGTCTGTGGGACTGAACTCCTATTATCTGCAAGGAGGATACTACAATGACAATACCTCCGTCAAACTGATAACCTTTGCCGGCAAAGAGCGCACTTACCACGCATGGAACTACGCCAGCAAAGAGGAGATGGAACGTTACGGACGGCGTTACAATTCCTGCGGATTCATGTACGCCACCGACCGGGACGGCCATGTATACAGCAAAGAATATTATAAAGACGACAACGGCGAGAAGCATTACCTCACGGACGAAGGAGGTGCACTGCATTTCTATGACGACCAGACCGACAACTATACGCAAAAGAATTACCAGCTGCTATTCAACCACAATTTCACTTCACAATGGAATCTGAATATCGGCCTGCACTACACCAAAGGCGACGGGTACTACCAGGAATATAAAGGCGAACGCCCGTTGGCAGAGTACGGCATGTCGCCTTTCGAATACAACGGCGGCAAGGTAGAAGTAAGCGACCTTGTCCGCAAGAAGGCAATGGACAACTGGTTTGGCGGCGGAATCTTCTCCGTAAGCTACAAAGCCGACCGTCTGCATGCCTCGCTGGGCGGTGCACTGAATCGCTATGACGGCGACCACTTCGGAAAAGTGCTTTGGATAAAGAACTATATCGGCGAACTGAACCCCGACCACGACTACTACCGCAACAACGCCACAAAGAACGACGGAAATATTTATCTGAAAGCCAATTATGAACTGGTAAGCGGCCTCAGCGCCTACCTCGACCTGCAATACCGCCACATCAACTACAAGATAAACGGACTGAACGACAAGTACAACTGGACTGCCGCCACTCCGGGAATGCAGAAACTGGACATCGACGAAGACTTCGACTTCTTCAACCCGAAAGCCGGACTGTCCTGGCAAATCGACCGCAACCACCGCCTATACGGTTCGTTCAGCGTGGCGCATAAAGAGCCTACGCGCAACAACTACACCGACGGCTACTTCACCGAACATCCCAAGGCTGAGCGCTTGTTCGACTACGAACTGGGATATACCTTCGCCAACTCATGGCTCCATGCGGGTGCCAACTTCTACTATATGGACTATAAAGACCAGCTGGTACTGACGGGAGAGCTGAACGAGATAGGCGAAGCCATGGCCAGCAACGTGCCCGACAGCTACCGTACGGGCATCGAACTGATGGCAGGCATCCGGCTGGACTGCGGCTTCCAATGGGACATCAATGCCACACTCAGCAAGAACCGTGTGCAGAACTTTACCGAGACACTTTTCGAGAACGAAGAGGTAGGGTCGGAAGCATGGGGCATCAAACACGGGGATACCCCCATCGCATTCTCTCCCGACTTCATACTGAACAACCGCCTGGGCTATACGTTCAAGGGATTCGAGGCCTCGCTGCAGTCACAATATATCAGCAAGCAATACATGAGCAACGCCAAGCAAAAGGAGTGCACGCTGGATGCTTATTTCGTAAGCAACCTGAATCTGTCCTATACCTTCAGGTTGCCTAAAGTAAAGTCGGTAACCGTAGGGTGCACCATCTACAATCTGTTCAATGAAGAATACGAGAACAACGGATACGCAGGCAGCGGATACTATCTCGACGACAACGGAGGAAAAGTCCGTTACAACTATGCCGGCTACGCTGCCCAAGCGGGGACGAATGTACTGGGACATATAGCTATTAATTTTTAAAACCCCTCGTTCCCCTGAAGGGGAGGGAGGATAGTCTTTCTGTTTTTTATGGAACACGCTCTTGAAATTATCGGTACACTTGTCGGATTGCTCTACCTCTGGTTGGAGTACCGGGCAAGCATCTATCTTTGGATAGCGGGCATCATTATGCCTGCCGTCTATATTTTTGTCTACTATGATGCGGGGTTGTATGCAGACTTCGGCATCAACATCTATTATCTGGGTGCTGCCATCTACGGCTGGATGATGTGGAAGTACGGAGCATTTCTGCGCCGGACTATCTTGCGGCGGAAAGGTGCAGGACAGAAAGGAGAGGACACAAGAACAGAAGAACAAAAACTGGAACTTCCTATCACCCATATGCCGGCGCGCTATCTGCTGCCGCTTGCCGCCGTATTCATCGCCGCCCTCCTCGGCATTGCCTGGATACTGATGAACTTCACGGACAGCAATGTGCCCTGGCTGGACTCCTTCACCACCGCACTGAGTATCGTCGGCATGTGGATGCTGGCACGGAAATATGTAGAACAATGGTGGGCATGGATTGCGGTAGATGCCGTCAGCGCCGGACTGTACATCTACAAAGGACTTGATTTTACAGCCGGACTATATGCCTTTTACACAATTATAGCTATCTTTGGCTACTTCAAATGGAGAAAAATGATGAGCAAGGATGAAGGGTTAAGGATGAAGGATTAGGGATGAAGGATTAAGAAAGATATGAAAGACGAACTATCAACTATCAACTATCAACTATCAACTATCGAAGCCGTAGTTTTGGCGAATGGGGAATATCCTGCAAGTCCCCTGCCTTTAAGGATATTGGCGGAAGCGCCTTACGTAGTCTGTTGCGACGGCGGAGCGGACGAATACATCCGTCGGGGAAACGTGCCCGATGTGATTATCGGCGACGGTGACTCCCTCAGTGATGAAAACCGCCGGAAGTTCGGACATATCCTGCACCGCATCAGCGACCAGGAAACCAACGACCAGACCAAAGCCGTCAATTTCCTGCTGGCGCAAGGTAAACGCCGCATCGCCATCATCGGTGCCACGGGCAAGCGTGAAGACCATACCCTGGGAAATATCAGCCTGCTCATCGACTATCTCCGCGCCGGAGCCGATGTACGTACCTATACCGATTACGGCATCTTCATCCCCTGCCGGGGTACCCGCACCTTCCCAAGCCATCCCGGACAGCAAGTATCCATCATCAACTTCACTGCACACGGTCTGCATGGCAAAGAACTGGTCTATCCCCTCAGCGACTTCACCAACTGGTGGCAAGGCACACTCAACGAATGCACCGGTACGGAATTCACCATCGAGGCGGAAGGGGAATACCTGGTATTCGTCACTACTTCTTCGCTTCCGCCACTTCAACAAAGTACACGCTGATACAAATCATGGCAATGGCAGCGGCTTGCGTCCAACTGAAACGGTCTTGCCCCAAGGTGAGGGAAACAACGGTAGTCACCACCAGTATCAGATAGCTGTACATGGCTACAACCGTCGTCTTGAGATACTTCAAGCCCACCGGAACCAGAAAGTAACTGAGGTAAGTAGGGAAAACCAGCACAAACGCCAACACCGCCCACGGCACCCAGTGCCACTCCCCATGCAAGGCATCCGTAAGCAAGGGTGCATCCCAGCCTATAATGGACGACACAATCAATCCCATTACTGCCGCACCGCCAAAGATGTACTTCATCATCGTCACTACCCCGACCTCTTCCAGCAATTTCTTGCTCACAATCAGGTAAACGGCAAAGACCAGCGAACTTACCATGCAGAGCATGTTGCCCGTAAACGCATCGTGCGCCAGGTCATCACTGCCTTGCGTAAGGATGCACAGCAACGCACCGCCAAAACCCAGCGCTATACCGATAATCTTCATCAGCGTAGCCTTTTCGTGCAGGAAAAAGACGGATATCAGAAAGACCCAAATGGGTTGCATAGAGTTGAAGATGGCACTGGAAACCGGAGTCGTCTTGCTGATGCCCAGCAGATAACAGAACATGAATCCGTAGAGTCCGAAGGCTCCCAGACAGAACAGCCCTATCCGTTGCCGCTTTGTGGCCGGTGCCTCCTTTACAAACCAGCTTGTTATCCAAAATGCCACGGCAGCAAAGACACAACGCACCGTGACACCCGTCAATGCACCCAGCCACAAAGGGAGCAGAAATTTCAATCCATTCATATTCAACCCCGCCATGACGCGCGACGCAACCATACTGAGATTGGCTTCCAGTTTCTTATCTTTCATCAGCTTCGTATTTTTCCCCTCAAACAATTCATTACTTTGAAATGTTTTAGGAGAAAAAGGAGATAACACTATGGCAAAAGTTAAAGAAGAACAATCGTCTCAGCAAACAAAGCAAGTCCTCGCATTCTCCACCCGGCTACGCCATGACCTTAAGAAAGCCTGCCGGCAACTGAATGAGGGAGAAGGACAAGAGGACGTCACAATCAGTAAGGAGGTGAAGGCATGGCTAAACAAATAATCTGGTCGCCCCTCGCCAAAGAGGCGCTGAAGGGCCTGCTGATTTCCTCGCAAGAAAGAGATGGCAACAAACGGTGTGGCGGGGTTCTGTACTCCTTATTCCAAAATGCATTGTACCGCGTCACGCTGAATCCGTTTATCGGACAGCCCACCGAAGCAGAGAACATACGGTACATCATCCCGCATCCCGACTATACGCTTCTTTACCGGCACAGTCTCCGGAAGATTGAAGTGCTTGTGCTATGGAACAACCATCATAAGTTGGGCAGCATGATAGACCTCATCCGGGAAGAACCCGATACAGAATAAAGCAGCCAATCTTGTCAAGAGCAGATTTATGGAAGATTAACGGAACAGACGCATGATCGTCCGTTCATATAGCCGGAACAAACCATGTATCCGTCCCGAACATATCATCCGTTTATCCTCGACACACCATCTGTCAGCGCTGAATATATCATCCGAAAGCTCGGAGCTTTTCATCCGAAACATCCGGACTTTTCGTCAAAACCACTGGGATTTTCCAAACAAATGCCTGCCATTCCGCTTGCTGAAGTGGAGGATTAAATCTGTAAAGCACTGGTTTAGGAGAGCAAACCCTAAGGTTTGGCTAATGAAGTGGCGGAAGAAGACAACAAAAAAAGGAGAAGCGATACCTCTCCTTTTATGCTAATTTAAAATTGAATCTGAACTAAGATTGCAGTTACAAAGATACAACATCCAAAAGGCGATGTCAAGCAATCCGGTGTTTTTCTTTACGGACGTCCCATTCTTTATACATGCATCAGATATTGCTTGAAGTCTGCAAAATCCTTTGACATCGGCAGGCTCTTCTTCTCACCGCGCATAAAAGCTTGAAGCTTGGCAGGTATCTCTACCGCTTCACCGATAATCTTCTCCACTGTATCCTTGAACTTCGCCGGATGGGCCGTCTCCAGGAATACGCCCGTTTCGCCGGGTTTCAGTCCTTCGGCCAGGGCCCGGAAGCCACAGGCCCCGTGCGGGTCGAGTAGGTAATGGTCTTTCTTCCACACTTCCCGCATAGTTTCGGCAATCTGCTCGTCGGTATAAGTGGCACCGCTGATTTCAGCAGAGATGGCGGCATGGCTGCCTCCGTAAAGGTCGAGTACACGGGCAAAGTTACTCGGGTCGCCCACATCCATCGCGTTGGCAATGGTAGCAATACTGGGACGCGGCGTATAAACACCCGTCTGCAAATATTGGAAGAAGATATCATTGCGGTTGTTGGAAGCGATAAAGCGTTCCACGGGCAGTCCCATACGCTTGCCGAAGAGGCCGGCAGTGATGTTACCGAAGTTACCGCTGGGTACACACACGACGGCATTGTCTCCCTTGCCGGCACGTTTCAGTTGAGCATAGGCATAAAAGTAATAGAACGCCTGCGGCAAGAAACGCGCCACGTTGATGGAATTGGCGCTGGTCAGTTGCAGGTGCTCGTTGAGTTCCCGGTCCATAAAAGCGGATTTAACCAAAGCCTGGCAATCGTCGAACGTACCATCGACCTCAATGGCCGTGATATTCTGCCCTAAAGTAGTGAACTGTTTCTCCTGGATTTCACTGACTTTTCCCTTCGGGTAGAGCACATAGACGTGTATACCTTCCACACCGAGGAAGCCATTGGCAACGGCACTCCCCGTATCACCGGAGGTAGCAACGAGAACATTGACTTGCTTCTTGCCCTCTTTCTTGATAAAGTATCCCAACAAACGCGCCATGAAGCGGCCGCCTACATCCTTAAAGGCAAGCGTCGGACCATGGAACAGCTCAAGCGAATAAATATTCTCCGTCACGCGGACCAGTGGGACATCGAAACTAAGTGTATCATAAACAATCTGTTTCAGTGTATCGGCAGGAACATCCTCGCCAAAAAAGGCATCTGCCACACGATAGGCTATCTCCTGAAAACTGAGCGTATCAATGCTATCGTAAAACTCTTGTGGCAAAGGTTTGATGGAGAAGGGCATGAAGAGCCCCTTGTCTGCAGCAAGTCCCTTTACCACGGCTTCTTCAAGAGTGGCTTCGGGGGCTTGTTTGTTGGTGCTATAATATTTCATTGCGGTATTTTTTTATTCACCACAGAGTCTCACAGAATTCTCTATAAATAAAACCCCGTGAAACTCTGTGTTACTCTGTGGTGGAACTCATAAATTCATTAATAAACTCGTCTTCTTTCATCAGTCCGTAACTGCCTTCGCAGGCTGCCACTTCATCAAATGTCCGTACTTCGTCAGCCTCGATACCCGGATGCCAAATGAGGAACGGGATAGGTTCGGCCGTATGCGTACGGAGTTCGCAGGGAGTGGGATGGTCGGGCAATACGGAGATAGCAACGGGTTCCTCCCAATCCTTCACAGCCTCGTAGATAGGACCTACGGCACGGCTGTCCAGATTCTCAATCGTCATAATCTTCAAGGGGACATTTCCTTCGTGACCGGCCTCATCACTGGCCTCGATATGCAGGTAGACAAAATCATCCGTCCGCAATGCATCAAGGGCGGCAGCCACCTTATTCTCATAGTTGGTATCATAAAGCCCCGTCGCACCTTCTACGGTGATACGCCGCAGCCCCGCATAGTAGCCGATGCCGTTAATCAAATCCACGGCAGAAATCACGGCGCCGCGCCTCACCTGCGGAAACTTGTCTGAAAGGCGCTCCATCTGCGGGCGATAACCGGGGCTCCACGGCCAGATACTATTAGCAGGGTCCTTACCCTCTGCCTTCCGCTTCACGTTGACCGGATGGTTTTCCAGCAACACTTGCGAACGGAGAATCAAATCGTTAATCAAGTCGGCAGTCTGCTTCGGAGTAAGCTCTGCACCGCCTTCGGGGACCGAAATATTCTCCGTACCCTCCATCGGCTTCACCATCAACGGACGGAAAGGCTTCAAGGGGACATCGTGGGGCGGCGTACAGTCTATGCGCTTGTCCCCTCCCTTTATTACCAGCAGATGGCGGTATTGCACGCCCGTATGGAAATGCACGCGGTCATCACCCAAATGCTCCTGAAGGTATTTTACCAACACATCCGCTTCCTCTGTAGTAATGTGCCCGGCAGAATGATTCTTGATATTGTCTCCCTCGATGCAGATAATGTTGCAGCGCATCGCCATCTCACCCGGCTGCAAGTCCACACCGATACTCGCCGCCTCCAATGGACCGCGGCCTTCGTACACCTTCGGCAGGTTATAGCCCAGAACGGACATATTCGCCACCTCACTGCCGGGATGAAAGCCGTCCGCTACCGTCATCAACCGTCCCACACGTCCCATGCGTGCCAGCTTGTCCATATAGGGAGTTGCAGCCGCCTGCAGCAAGGTTTTGCCTCCCAGAGCCTTCACGGGCCAGTCGGCCATACCATCACCCAATATAATGATGTGTTTCATCTTTCTATATTACGATTTGGATTAAACGTTTGCAATGCTCATAATATCCGCAAATACCCCCGCAGCCGTTACACCCGCACCGGCTCCGTAGCCTTGTATCATCATCGGATATTCCTTATAACGTGCCGTGGTCAGCAGGATGATGTTATTGCTGCCTTCCAGACCGTAGAACGGATGGTTGGCGCCGACTTCCTGCAAACCTACGGATGCCTTGCCGTTTTCCAGCTTGGCTACGAAACGCCAATGCTTGTTCTCGGCTTCCAACACCTTGCGGCGGGCTTCGAAATCGGCATCGAGGCTCGGCACTTTCTTCCAGAAGTCATCCAGGGAGCCTTCAAAGAAGTCATCGGGCACAAAGAGGTTCTTCTCAACATCGCTCTGTTCCAAACAGTAACCGGCCTCGCGTGCCAGAATCACCAGTTTGCGGATAACATCCTTTCCGCTGAGGTCGATACGCGGATCGGGCTCGGAGTAACGTTCCTCCTGCGCCATCTTAATGGTCTTGCTGAAAGGAATGTCGGCACTGATTTTATTGAAGATATAGTTCAACGTACCGCTCAGCACGGCTTCAATCTTCAATATCTTATCACCGCTATGGATAAGGTCGTTAATGGTATTGATGATGGGGAGTCCGGCGCCTACATTGGTTTCAAACAAGTACTTCACACCGCGTTGGCGGGCAATCTGTTTCAGTTCACGGTAGTTCTCGTATTCGGAAGAAGCAGCAATCTTGTTAGCAGCCACTACCGAAACATTGTGCAGCAGCAAGTCCTTGTAAAGGGAAGCCACGCCTGCACTTGCCGTACAGTCCACAAAGACAGAGTTAAAGATGTTCATACCGATAATCTCATTACGCAGCGTTTCCAGAGAGCTGTCCTTTCCCTTCTCCTGCAGTTCTTCACGAAAACGTCCCAAATCGAAACCTTCGCGGCTGAACATGGCTTTGTTTGCATCGGCAATGCCCACTACATTCAGCTGCAGGCCGTTCTCCTGCATCAGCTTCTGGCGCTGGCTGTGAATTTGCTCTATCAAGCTGCCGCCTACGGTTCCTATGCCGCAGATAAAAAGATTCAGTACCTGATATTCCGACAAGAAGAAAGAATCATGGATGACATTCAGCGATTTGCGCAATGATTTGCTGTCCACTACAAACGAGATGTTGGTTTCCGAAGCACCCTGCGCACAAGCAATCACATTGATACCATTACGTCCCAACGTACCGAACAGCTTTCCGGCAATACCCGGCGTATGCTTCATGTTCTCGCCTACGATGGCCACGGTAGCCAAGTTCTTTTCTGCCTGAATAGGAGAAATCTCTCCCATCTCTATTTCTTTGGCAAACTCCTCGTTCAGCACCTCGCAAGCCAGGTCGGCATCCGCATTGCGCACACCGATAGACGTTGAATTCTCCGAAGAAGCCTGGGACACAAGGAACACACTGATGCCATTCTTTGCCAGCGCCTTGAAGATACGGTAGTTCACACCGATGACACCTACCATACCAAGGCCTTGCACTGTAATCAAGCTCGTATCGTTAATGGAAGAAATACCCTTAATGGCCTTGCTTTGCGGGTCTGAAACCTCTTGCTTGATGACAGTTCCCGCCCCCTCCGGGTTGAAGGTATTCTTTACCAAAATGGGAATGTTCTTGTGGCAAACCGGATAGATTGTCGGCGGATAGACCACTTTCGCACCGAAGTTACAAAGCTCCGTAGCTTCCACATAGCTCAATTCATTGATAGTGTATGCCCTGGAAATCACACGCGGGTCTGCTGTCATGAACCCGTCTACATCCGTCCATATTTCCAGACTGTCGGCATCTAGTGCGGCAGCAATGATTGCCGCCGTATAGTCAGAACCACCTCTACCCAGGTTCGTTACCTCTCCCGTCATTTTGTCTGTGGAGATAAAACCCGGAACCAATACGCGTTTGGGCAGGCTGCTGAATGTTTCGCGCACCAACGAATTTGTCAACTCCGTATCCAGCACATGCTTGGAATGCTTCTTCTCCGTCTTGATAAACTTGCGCGAGTCAAACCACTCCGCTCCCGTCAACTGGGCAACGATGATAGATGAAAGACGTTCGCCATAGCTCACAATCGTATCGGACGTCTTCTGCGAAAGGTCCTTTATCAGATAAATGCCCTGAAAGATGTCCTTCAGCTCGTTGAGCAACTCACCAATCTGGCGTTGCAAGGCAACCTGCGCCTCGCCTGCCGGAATCACTTCCTTAATCATTTCCACATGACGATAGACAATCTCCCGGAACTCATTCTCGTAAGAAGCATCACCGGCTGCCGCCATTCTAGAGGTGTTTATCAACTTGTCCGTGATGCCACCCAATGCGGACACCACCACGATAACCGGTTCATCGACTGCTTCTACAATTCTCTTGACGCTCAAAATACTGTTCACGGAACCTACGGACGTTCCGCCGAATTTCATTACTTTCATTTCTCTTTATATTGTTGAGATGGTTGATACAATGTGTCGGAAACAAGCTGCTACGGCTTGCATTGACTTTAATTAAATGGAAAAACTGCTTGAAAATGGTGTAACACGTAGAAACACAAAATACTATCCCTAACCCCTAAGGGTCATGGTCCACATGGATGTGACTGTATGTTGATAGTACTTGTTCATAGTCTCTTGTTTCTATCATTTATGATAAGTGTTGCAAAAGTAACAATAAAAACATTCAATCTATCACTTTTTGCGACTTTTTTGCGATAAAAATACAGAAAGCCTCTAAAAAGGCAAGAAATATGCACAACTTACGGCTTACACTTTCACACTTTCCATACCTTTTTTCTGTATATCCGTTTATTCTTTTCTAACATTTTGCTATCACTCTCAATATATATCATTATATTTGCATGGAAAACATGAAAGAAAAGTGCGCATGAACCCAGAAAACACTTCCGTTTTGCTAATATACACCGGTGGAACTATCGGAATGATAGAGAATGCAGAAACCGGCGCCCTGGAAAGCTTCAACTTCGAGCAGTTGCAGAAACATGTTCCCGAACTTCAGAGATTTGCGTTCCGTATCGACACTTATCAATTCGACCCGCCCATGGATTCCTCGGACATGGACCCCGATGCCTGGCGCAAACTGGTACGCATCATCAGCAACAACTACAACCAATATACAGGCTTCGTCATCCTGCATGGCACAGACACCATGGCCTACACAGCTTCTGCACTCAGCTTCATGCTTGAAGGGCTGAACAAGCCCGTCATCCTAACCGGCTCGCAACTGCCTATTGGCGTGCTCCGCACAGACGGCAAGGAAAACCTGCTGACCAGCATCGAAATAGCCACCGACCGCCACTCCAACGGACAGCCCATCGTACCCGAAGTCTGCATCTTCTTCGAAAACCACCTGATGCGCGGCAACCGTACCACCAAAATGAACGCGGAGAACTTCAATGCTTTCCGTTCCTTCAATTATCCGGTACTCGCTTCCGCCGGTATACATATTAAATATAATAATGTGCAAATTCATACGCACGGCACTCCCCACGAACTGGAGCCTCATTATCTGCTTGATACCAACATCGCCATACTGAAGCTTTTTCCAGGTATTCAGGAAAATGTCGTGGCAGCCATACTTGCCACTAAAGGACTGAAGGCCGTAGTCCTCGAAACCTACGGTTCCGGCAACGCTCCCCGAAAGGAATGGTTTCTACGCCGCCTGCATGATGCCTGCGAACAAGGCATCATCATTGTCAACGTCACCCAATGCAGTGCCGGCACTGTTGAAATGGAGCGCTATGAAACCGGTTACCAACTGATGCAGGCAGGAGTTGTCTGCGGATATGACAGCACAACGGAATCTGCCGTAACCAAGCTGATGTTCCTTCTGGGGCACGATTATCCACCTGCCGAAATACGCGAACTGATGGGACGACCGCTGGCAGGGGAAATTACCGTGTGAAGCACAACTATCACTGCACCGGGGTCAATTCTCCCGTCACAGAATCTATTATGAAACCGCTGACATTGATATCATTCGGTATCAGCGGATGATTGATAATAGCTTCCACCGTACCTTTTACCGATTTCTCCGTATCTTCGAATCCATACAGCCAAGACTCGAAATCCACTCCGCAGAAACGAATCATATCAATCGTCTCCTGCTTGATGCCCCGGGCCTTCATATGCTCTATCATCTGGGCGCTGCTCATGTGGCACGCACCGCAATCGGAGTGGGCAATAACCATCACTTCCGTCACGCCCAACTCGTAAATGGCCACCATCAGGCTACGAATGACACTACCGAACGGATGTGAAATGATTCCACCCGCATTCTTTATCATCTTCACATCGCCGTTCTTGATGCCCAAGGCTGCCGGCAGTAAAGCGGTCAAACGGGTATCCATACAAGAGAGGATGGCAATCTTCTTATCCGGGTATTTATTCGTGATGTATTTCTCATACCCCTTCTCGGCTACAAAACGCTTGTTGTATGCAAGAATATCTTCTATCATGGCTTTTATAACATGTTATTGTTTTCTACTCACAAAAATAAAAAAACTCTATGGGAGTCTGCAAGCCCTGCATCGAAAAATTGTACCTTTGGGCAATCATTTTAGAAGAGAATGCACAACTATGGCTAAAGAGAAGACGGTTTATGTATGCAGCAACTGCGGACAAGACTCTCCCAAATGGGTAGGCAAGTGTCCGTCGTGCGGAATGTGGAACACGTATGTGGAAGAGGTGGTACGGAAAGAAGTGGTGAACAAGCGTCCCGTATCGGGCATAGAGACCGCCAAAGCCAAACCCATAACCCTCCATGAAATTGTAGCCGATGACGAACCGCGCATCGACCTCCATGATGCCGAACTGAACCGGGTACTAGGTGGTGGTCTTGTACAAGGATCTCTTGTTTTGATTGGCGGCGAACCGGGCATCGGGAAATCCACCCTGGTGCTACAAACCGTACTCCGCATACCGGAAAAACGCATCCTCTACGTCTCCGGCGAAGAAAGTACCCGCCAATTGAAACTGCGTGCCGACCGCTTGACAAGTGCTTCCAGTGATTGCCTCATCGTATGCGAAACTTCCCTGGAACAGATTTACGTCCATATCAAGAACATCCGCCCGGACATCGTCATCATCGACTCCATACAGACGATTTCTACCGAAACCCTTGAATCGTCGCCGGGGAGTATTGCCCAGGTACGGGAATGTTCCGCCTCCATCCTGCGCTTTGCCAAGGAAACGCATACGGCGGTCATCCTTATCGGGCATATCAATAAGGAAGGAAGCATAGCCGGCCCCAAGGTACTGGAACATATCGTGGATACCGTACTCCAGTTCGAGGGCGACCAGCACTACATGTACCGCATCCTGCGTAGCATCAAGAACCGCTTCGGAAGCACTGCCGAACTGGGTATTTACGAAATGCGGCAAGATGGATTACGGCAGGTGAGCAACCCATCCGAACTGCTGCTGAGCCAGGACCATGAAGGTATGAGCGGCATAGCCATCGCCTCCGCGATAGAAGGCATCAGACCGTTCCTCATCGAGACGCAGGCATTGGTCAGCAGTGCCGTATATGGTAACCCACAACGCTCTGCCACAGGGTTCGACATCCGCCGCATGAATATGCTGCTGGCCGTATTGGAAAAACGTGTAGGCTTCAAACTGGCACAGAAAGATGTATTTCTCAATATTGCCGGTGGATTGAAAGTGAACGACCCGGCAATAGACCTTGCCGTCATCAGCGCCATCCTCTCCAGCAACATGGACACGGCCATAGAGCCAGAGGTGTGCATGGCGGGAGAAATAGGTCTGTCGGGAGAGATACGCCCGGTAAACCGCATTGAGCAGCGCATCGGAGAAGCAGAGAAACTTGGCTTCAAGCGTTTTATACTTCCCAAGTATAATATGCAGGGACTCAATACCCAAAAGATAAAAATAGAATTAATACCGGTACGGAAGGTAGAAGAGGCATTCCGTGCCTTATTCGGATAATCGTTATGATACAAGAATACCAACTACGCGTATTGCCCGAAGTAGCGGCAAACGAGCAACGCCTGAAAGAGTACTTAATACACGAAAAAGGACTGAATGCACGGGAGATAACCGCAGCGCGTATCTTGAAGCGTAGCATCGATGCCCGCCAGCGGACCATCTACGTCAACCTCAACGTGCGTGCCTACTTGAACGAAATGCCAAAAGAGGATGAATACCAACATACCTTATATAATAATGTAGAAGGAAAGCCCCAAGTGATAGTGGTAGGTGCCGGCCCCGGAGGACTTTTTGCCGCCCTGCGACTGATAGAGCTGGGGCTGCGCCCCGTCATTGTGGAACGTGGAAAGGACGTACGGGAACGCAAGAAAGACCTGGCGCAAATCAGCCGCCAGCAACTCGTTAACCCGGAGTCCAATTACAGCTTTGGAGAGGGAGGTGCCGGAGCCTACTCGGATGGCAAGCTGTACACACGCAGCAAAAAGCGCGGCAATGTAGACAAGATTCTGAATGTCTTCTGCCAACATGGAGCCTCCACTTCCATACTGGTAGATGCACATCCGCACATAGGTACAGACAAACTGCCGCGTGTCATCGAAAACATGCGGAACACTATCATCCAGTGCGGTGGCGAAGTCCACTTTGAAACACGCATGGACGCCCTGCTCATAGAGAAGGATGAAGTCAAAGGCATTGAAACAAATACCGGCAAGACTTTCCTTGGCCCGGTGATACTTGCCACCGGTCACTCTGCCCGGGACGTATACCGCTGGCTTGCCGCCAACAATGTAGAGATTGAAGCTAAAGGCATTGCCGTAGGCGTACGACTAGAACACCCTGCCACCTTGATAGACCAAATACAATATCACAACCGGAACGGACGGGGAAAATATCTGCCTGCCGCCGAATATAGTTTTGTAAACCAAGTGGACGGACGAGGAGTATATAGCTTTTGCATGTGTCCCGGCGGCTTCGTTGTGCCCGCCGCCAGCGGTCCCGAGCAGATTGTAGTCAACGGGATGAGTCCCAGCAACCGCGGTTCCCGTTGGAGCAATTCGGGAATGGTGGTAGAGCTACGCCCGGAAGACATAGAGCAATTTACTATTGACAATCTACAATTTACAATTTCTATGCAGCACAACAGCGCGGCTAATTGTCAATTGCCAACCGTCAATTCCCAATTAAGCATGATGTATTTTCAAGAGTATCTGGAGCGCCTCTGCTGGCAACAAGGCAATATGAAGCAGACAGCACCGGCACAGAGAATGGCAGACTTCACTAAGAAAAAACTGAGTTACGACCTGCCGGAAACTTCGTATGCACCGGGACTGGTTTCCTCACCTCTCCACTTCTGGATGCCCTCTTTCATTGCAGAACGCCTGAGCAAAGGTTTCCAGCTATTCGGGAAATACAGCCGTGGTTTCTTGACGAACGAGGCGACAATGATTGGAGTGGAAACCCGTACTTCGGCGCCGGTACGCATAACAAGAGACAAGGAGACACTGCAACATGTACGCGTAAAAGGATTGTTCCCTTGCGGAGAAGGCGCCGGATATGCCGGAGGCATTGTTTCTGCCGGAATTGACGGCGAACGATGTGCGGAAGCGGCAAAGGCATTCTTTGATTAAGCTATAATATTTACATCCAAATTTTGATTTTTCACTTTTTCTCGTTTAATTTGTAAACTATTATCACATATATGTTGTTATATTGTATTTATTATGAGGTTCATCATAAACATTGTATGCTTTCTATTCCTTTTGCCTCTCATAGCTACGGCGCAAACATATAAATACATAGGGGTGGAAAACGGATTGAGCAACCGCAGAATCTTCGACATTCAAAAGGATTCGGTAGGTTACATGTGGTTCCTCACCAACGAAGGCATAGACCGGTACAATGGAAAAGACATCAAGCATTATAAATTAATAGAAGAAAACAAAGAGTCAAGTTTCCCCATCCATCTCGGTTGGCTATATTTTGAAGAGAAAGGGAAATTATGGGTCATAGGTAAAGCCGGTCGCATTTTTCAATACAACCAAGAACACGATGTGTTCAACAGAGTATATAAACTGCCCAAGACACCGGTCAATATCAGCTACGGCTATATGGACTGCAATCACAGGATTTGGCTGTGCAGCAGATACAGCATCGCTCTCTACGACACACAAACCGGAGAGGTCCATCAAATGTCCAATGAACTGAAAAGCAGCATTACAAGTATCGAACAAGTGGACAATAACCACTTCTTCATGGGTACCGACAAGGGATTGCGATATGTCAAACTCGAAAATGAGACATTGCAGATTGTCCCTCTTGAACCTCTTGACAAAATCCAGGCCCAAATCAGTTCACTCTATTTCCACCAAGAATCACAAAGACTTTTCATCGGTACTTTTGAAAAAGGCGTCTTTGCCTACGACATACGGCAACAACGGATTATACACTCCAATACGGATTTGAGCGATGTAAACATTGCCCGAATCAAGCCTCTGAACCAGACAGAGCTATTGATAGCGACAGAAGGTATGGGTATACACAAAATCAACATGAACTCGTGTATCTCGGAACCGTACATCGTCTCCAGCTACAAAAGCCACAATGAGATGAACAGCAATAACATCAATGACATTTATATTGATGAAGAAAAGCGGATATGGATAGCCAACTACCCGGAAGGAATTACCATTATAGACAACCGGTACAAAAGCTACAACTGGATAAAGCATTCTATCGGAAACAGACAATCGCTGGTCAACGACCAGGTACACTCTGTCATTGAAGACAGTGACGGAGACCTATGGTTCGGAACAAGTAACGGAATCAGCCTTTATCAATCGAAAACCGGGCAGTGGCATTCATTCCTGAGCTCCTTCGACCATCAACTGAAAAACAAGAATCACATCTTCATTACGCTATGCGAGGTATCACCCGGCATTATTTGGGCAGGAGGATATACTTCGGGAGTATACAAAATAAATAAAAGGACACTCTCGGTAGAATATTTCTCCCCTTACCTGCTCAATCCGGACAACATTCGTCCTGACAAGTATATCCGCGACATCGTAAAAGACTCCAAAGGATATATCTGGTCCGGAGGGTTCTATAATCTGAAGTGCTTCGATTTGTCCCTGAATTCCGTCCGTCTGTATCCCGGAATAAATTCCGTCACCGCCATTACAGAAAAGGATGACGGACACATGTGGATTGGGACAAGTGCCGGACTGTATCTGCTGGACAAAGAGTCGGGTAGATTCCAATATGTCGCCTTGCAGGAAGAGACGACCTACATCAACACACTTTACCAAGCGGAAGACCTCTCTCTATATATAGGAACAAACGGCTCCGGAGTGGTTGTCTACAACGCAAAGGACAATACGTTCAAGCATTATCACAAGGACAATTGTGCCTTGATTTCAAACAACATCTACACCATACTCCCCGAGTCGGACGGGCATATCCTGATGAGTACCGAAAACGGAATCAGCTGTTTCCACCCTACGGAGAAGACATTCCACAACTGGACTAAAGAGCAAGGGCTGATGTCCTCCTGCTTCAGTGCCTCTTCCGGAACGCTACGCAAGAACAAGGGTTTTGTCTTTGGCAGCACAGACGGAGCCATCGAGTTTCCCGAAGGAACCCGTTTGCCCAAGTACATCTACTCTCCTATGATACTCAGCGATTTTCAGATACTCTATCAGACAGTCTTTCCCGGCAGTCCGAATTCCCCCTTGAAGGAAAACATCAACCAGACAGACCGGTTAAAGCTGAAATATAACCAGAACACTTTTTCCCTCAGTATTTCATCCATCAATTATGACGCGCCGGACAATGTCACTTTCTACTGGAAGCTGGAAGGCTTTTACGATGACTGGAACCGCCTGGGTGAAGAAGGGCATCTCCGCTTCACCAACCTTGCCTCGGGCGATTACAAACTTTACATACGGGCGGTATCCAAGGAAGAGCCTTATCTTTATTTTGAAGAGCGAAGCATCGACATCAGCATTGCGCGCCCCGTCTGGTTCAGTTTTTGGGCCATAGCCTGCTATGTCCTGCTGACAGTACTGATGTCCGTTGTCGGTTTCCGTGTCATGGCACTGAGAAAACAGAAAAAGATATCCGATGAGAAAACCCGTTTCTTTGTCAATACCGCGCATGATATCCGCACGCCATTGACACTGATAAAGGCACCTCTGGAAGAAATGCTTGAAAACAAGACACTGAACGAAGCCGAGACCAACAATATGCACATGGCACTGAGAAATGTCAACTCCCTCCTGCGCATGACTACCAATCTGATAAACTTTGAACGGGCAGAAGTATATTCCCCTCATCTGTACATAGCAGAATATGAATTGAATACTTACATCAAGGAGATATACAACAATTTCCAGACCTATGCCACCATAAAACATATCACTTTCAGATACGAAAGCAATTTCAGCTACATGAATGTATGGTTCGACAAAGAGAAGATGGACTCTATCCTGGAAAATGTCATATCCAATGCTCTGAAGTATACTCCCCAAAATGGCGATATACTCATTTCTGTTTATGACATGAAAAGTTCCTGGAGACTGGAAGTCAAAGATAATGGAATAGGAATTCCCGCCAAAGAACAAAGAAAACTGTTCAAGATGCACTTCCGTGGAACAAATGCCATCAACTCCAAAATAACGGGAAGCGGTATCGGTCTGATGCTGGTGCGGAAGCTGGTAAGCCTGCACAATGGAAAAATATACATTGAGAGCACCGAATGCCAAGGCAGTACTGTCAGAATCATCCTTCCCAAAGAGAAAGAACAGTTCAAGAACTTCACTCTGTCCGTTAAGGATAAGAAGACCTTCTATGAACCGGATGTCCCCACCGTTCCTTTGAAACTTGCCGGAGAACTCCGGACTGAAGACAATGACAAACTGCATCGCATCTTGATTGTAGAAGACAATGACGAGCTGCGCAACTATCTCTTCCAGTCGTTCTCCCCGATTTACAATGTACAAGTATGCAACAACGGCAAGGAAGCGCTGACCATTGTAAAACAATTCTGGCCGGGACTGATTCTTTCCGACATCATGATGCCGGAAATGCGAGGCGACGAATTATGCATCGCCATCAAGAACGATATTGAAACATCCCACATCCCGGTAGTACTGCTGACGGCACTGGGAGATGAAAAGAACATTCTCGAAGGACTCCATATCGGTGCGGACGAATATATTGTAAAACCTTTCAGCATAAACATACTGAAAGCCAGCATTGCCAATCTGCTTGCCAACCGCGCATTGCTGCGCAAGAGATATGCGGATTTGGAAATCAATACAGAAGAAGAGCCCTCCACAACTACCACTTGCTCCAACAGTCTCGACTGGAAATTCATGTCGAATGTAAAGAGACATATCGAGGAGAACATGGATAATCCCGATTTCACAGTAGACGTATTGTGCTCGCTCCTGAATATGAGCCGTACCAGTTTCTACAGTAAACTGAAAGCGCTGACCGGCCAGGCACCGGCAGATTTCGTACGGAATATCCGTTTGAAACATGCTGCCGAGCTGTTGAAAGAAGGGAAATATTCCGTGACTGAAGTAGCAGAAAGAACCGGTTTCTGCGATGGGAAATACTTCCGGGAAGTCTTTAAGAAATATTTCAATGTCAGCCCCAGCCAATATGCGAAAGGAGACACTCCCCGTTCCCCAAAAGGAGAGGGAGAATAGTTCTGCATAGGAGAATTTTTCATTTTGCAGCCCCGCACAGACAAACCCTAAAAAATAATCCGTATTTTTGCAGAAACAAAAAAACGAGAATGACTCCTGAAATAGCAATCGTCGACTCCAACACCCTCTCCTGTCTGGGACTGCAGAACTTGCTGGAGGAAATCATCCCGACAGCCATCATCCGCTCTTTCCGTTCCTTTGGCGAACTGATGGATGATACGCCTGACATGTATGTGCATTATTTCATCTCTTCACAGATTTACTTCGAGCATACCGCTTTCTTTCTGGAGCGCAAGCCCAAAACCATTGTGCTGGTCAATGGTGAAACCGTCCCCCAACTGTCGGGCATGCCGACGCTAAACATCTATCAGGACGAACAAAATCTGGCAAAAAACATTCTGCAGCTGCGCCAATACGGAAACCAATACAGACAAAACCACGGAAAGCCGGCACCCGCCAGGCACTCGGATATGGCAATAAATACAGCCGCCGGGCACGACCTTTCCGCCCGCGAAATAGAAGTGCTGGTGCTGATTACCAAAGGTCTCATCAACAAGGAGATTGCCGACAAACTGAACATCAGCCTGACCACCGTCATCTCACACCGCAAGAATATCACCGAGAAGCTGGGTATCAAGTCCGTGTCCGGGCTGACTATCTATGCCGTGATGCACGGATATGTGGAAGCGGACAGAATATAATCCTACAACCGGATACATCAGAAGCGAAGTCTTTTCAGAAAGACTTCGCCCCAATTAGTGTGCTAATGTGCTAACATCTAATCGTTCCTCCGTGGGGTAAAAATCGTTCCACCATGGTGGAACGATTTTTACCCCACGGAGGAACGATATTTTCCGCATGATGGAACGATTTAAGATTAGCACTCCAGGAACGAAATCCTAATAAATGAGGATTGTCCCTTCCGCAAGAATCCCTTTACTTTGCAGGTGCTTAAAAAAACAGTTTATGAACAGATATAGAATCTTAGCCGGTATCTTCTGCCTCCTGGCAACCGGCAACGTACTTGCCGAAGAGGCAGACACCTTGAAAGTGGTGGATGTAGAGGAAATAACCGTCATCGCCGCCCCCAAAGAAAACCGGAAACTGCGCGAGCAGCCCGCCGCCGTCACCCTGCTTTCGCAGCAGGACATGCAGAACGCACAGGTGAACTCCATCAAGAATCTGACATCCGTAGTGCCCAATATGTTTATCCCCGACTACGGCTCGCGACTGACTTCGGCAGTCTATATCCGCGGCATCGGCTCGCGCATCAACACTCCCTCCGTAGGACTTTATGTAGACAATATACCTTATATAGACAAGTCAGCCTTCGACTTCAGCTATGCCGACGTAGAGCGCATCGACGTGCTACGCGGTCCGCAGGGCACGCTCTACGGGCGCAATGCCATGGGTGGATTGATTAAGGTGCACACCAAATCGCCCTTCTCCTACCAGGGGACGGACTTCCGCATGGGGGCAGGTACGTACAATGCCTATAATACCTCGCTGACCCACTATCACCGCCTTTCGGAACGGTTCGCCTTTTCCACCGGAGGTTTTTACGATTATCAAGGAGGATTCTTCCGCAACACGGTGAGGGACGAGAAAGCGGACAAGGGGCAATCGGCAGGCGGACGCATCCGCGCCATCTACCTCCCCTCGGACAACTGGAAGGTGGACCTAAACATCAACTACGAATACAGCGACCAGGGTGGCTACCCATACTTCTATCAAGGCAGCCTGGCTCCCGAAGCACAGAGCGAGCCGCTGAAGCCCTACATCGGAAAAATCTCCAATAACGCCCGTAGCAACTACTACCGCAACCTGCTGAACACGGGTCTGAACCTGGAATACCAGGCACAGCACTTCACGTTGAGCATGGTCACCGGCTACCAGTTTCTAAAGGACTGCATGGACATAGACCAGGACTTCACCGCCAACGACATCTATACCCTGCAACAGAAACAACGCTCCCACGCACTGAGCGAGGAAATCATCTTGAAGAGTAAAAGCGGCAGCCGCTGGCAATGGACCACCGGCGCCTTCGGCTTCTACCAATGGCTGAATACGGAAGCTCCCGTCACTTTCAGGGAAGCCGGAATGGGGATGCTGAACCAGATGTTGGGCAGTGTCATCCCATCGCAAATACAAGTAGAGATGGGACCATCCATGAGCATGAATATCCTGCCCTCACTGGGCATCAGCAGCCAGACCATGCCCATCGGGGGCAGTTTCGACACTCCGCTGCTGAATGGGGCACTCTTTCATCAATCCACCTTCAGAGATTTATTCGGGCTGAAAGGAGTGTCGTTCACTGCCGGGTTACGCCTGGATTATGAGCGTATGAAGATGGATTACAACTCCGGCACCAGCCTGGACTACAAGGTGGGCATCAAGGGAGAAATGAAGCGGGGCGACGTCGTCATCCGCGAAATGGAGATGATGCCGGAGACGGCACTGACCGTAGAGTCGCGCTACCAAGGAAACATTGATAAGGATTATCTTCAGCTGTTGCCCAAGTTTGCTTTGCAGTATGACTTTGCGCGAAACAGAGGAAATGTTTACGCTACGGTCAGCAAAGGTTACCGTTCGGGAGGCTACAACGTGCAGATGTTCTCCGACTTGCTGCAATCCAGTTTGAAGAATGACATGATGCGGCAAAGCAAAGAGGCGATTATGCCCAACGTGCCGGATGCCTACAAAGAGCTGGTGGGCAAATACTTCCCCGATGCGGGAGAGAATCCGGATGCAAAATCCGCCACCGTCTACAAGCCCGAACAGACCTGGAACTACGAAATAGGAACACACTTGAATCTGCTGGACGGACGTCTGCATGCCGACGCCGCCATCTTCTGGCTGGAAACCCGCGACCAGCAGATTTCACGCTTCGCCCCAAGCGGACTGGGACGCGAAACGGCAAATGCCGGCAAAAGCCGCAGCCAGGGGGCAGAGGTTGCCTTAACGGCTGCCGTTGCTACGGACTTCACGCTGAATGCAAGTTATGGTTATACCTATGCCACCTTTAAGGATTACATCACCAACGAGAAAGTGAATGGGGAGCTTCAGGAAATCAGCTACAACGGCAAGTACGTACCCTTTGTTCCCAAGCATACCATGAACGTGGGCGGTCAGTACATCTTCCGCATCCGTCCGGGGCACTGGCTGGACCGCATCCAGCTGAACGCTAACTACACCGGTGCCGGGCGCATCTACTGGACCGAGAAGAATACCGTGAGCCAAGCCTTCTACGGCACGCTGAACGGACGTATCAGCTTCCAGAAAGGACATGGACAGATTGATTTCTGGGTGCGCAATGCACTGGACAAAGAGTATGCTTCGTTCTATTTTGAGAGTATGGGGAACGGATTTATGCAGAAAGGACGGCCTGTGCAGGCGGGAATAGAGTTGAGGTGCAGGTTCTGATTGGAGAGCTTTGTCCCTCCGAAAGTAAAGGAAAATAGAAACGGTCGTTCGGGTACTTACACATTGCATACCCGAACGACCGTTTCTATGTTTCTATCTGACAGAGGAGAAGTTATCCTCTATGTACCCAGTTTTCAATTTCAATATTAGGTATTCTTTCCAGATGTTTCTTGTTTTCAGTAACCATTATCATTTGGTTAGCCACCGCTGTACATCCTATAAATAAGTCCAAATCCTCAATGGGAGTTTCTTGACTATATAAGGCAGCCTTACTCCGGGCATAACAACATAAAGCCGAGGACAAAGGTATTACCTTGATATCTTGGCAGAAATCAGTAACAAGCTGCAAGTTTCTCTCCACATTATTACTTCGCTCTGCACCGAACAACAACTCTGCTACCGTAACCTCCGAAATGCAACAATGTTCCCAGCCCACCTTTTCAATATGTTCGTCTACTCCAAATTTCTGACGCATGAAGTGAACACAAATATTAGATCAAGCAAATATCGTTTCATTCGTCAAAGGGGCTAAAGTTTTCTTCTTTTCGAGAAAGGCGTGATGCATATATATCATCATTGATTTCATCAGAATCACGATTGTCCTTCCAACTACCGGCATACTTTGCAAGCATACGCTTAGTCAGCAATTTGCTATCTGCCGCTGTCGGAATGGAATGACTATTCTTATTCAAAACCTCCTTCATATATTTTCTGAGGCTCTCCAATGCAGTACTGCTATTGATATTGACTATCTCACGAATCAACTCCAATTTTCCGGCTTCCAACTCCAAACTACTCATAATCAATTCCTCCTTTTAAAAGTTCAACTACAAAGTTACATTTTCCTACTGAATATGGAAAAGTTACAAAGCTTTTTTATTCATTGATAGCTCCGCAATGTGGGCAGACTCCCTTCTCCCTCAGTTTCTGCCCGCATCTGCCGCAACGATAGCGTGAAGCCAGCAGCGAAATGCGAAGCCTTTTGAGGAATACCCATACAAAAGCGGTCAAAAACAAGTATCCGACGTAGATAGATGTAGTCAGGATAAAGAAGAAATAACAGAAGATGCAGCAGGAGGCCAGCCCCAACAGATAGAATACGGCCGCCGCCGGACTTAACTGGCGAAACAAATCGTCGAGTACCGCCAGCAACACCACTATAAACAGCCAGATACCCATCAGAAAAGCAGAAAGCACAAGCGGTACCTTGAACGGCGACAAGGTAGGATTAAAATAGAAGTGTTGCCACGTCTCCGGTGCAAACACTTGTATAGATTCGTAAATAGTGGCACAGAACGCCATCAGCAGACATAGCAACAACGGATAGAGACTGTCTATATCATTAAAGTACACCATCCTCAACTGCTTGCGTCGAAAAGCCCGGAACAGCCAGACTGCCACAAACAAGGCAAAAATAATGATAAAATAAGAGGCATGGGTATCACTGAACAAGTAGATGGCCTGCGAAATGCTGTCTGTAGGAACAAAGGCATGCATCATTTCGGACTCCCGCAACCAACCCTGCACTTCCTGCGAATGGGCAAGCTTCACCCATACACTATCCACACTGTCGGCAGGATGGATGGCGAACTCGGCAACCACCACGCGGTCTCCCCGATAAAGCATATTATAGCAGTCCTTCACGGGCAGACAAGCCAAATTCACAGAATCTGCCAGCACTTCCAGATTGGTATTCCAAGTATAATGCCGCTCAAAAAGATAGGCCAGCGAATCACGCGTCTCCTTAGACAGATGTTCATCTTCAAGATTAGGACGGGAATAATGGCAGGAAACTAAAGCAATGAAGCATGAAAAATAAAGAATGCAGAATAGGAGGGAACGCAGTGAACGCAAAGGATGTTTGTCCCTGCCCGCTTCCCGGTACCGGTCATTTGCCAGCCTTTCATTATGTGCCCGTTCCTCACTCCTCATTTTCAAGTCTTTATTAGTAATTCCTCATTCTTCATCCTTCATTAAAGCGGCTCTTCATGAGCAATGACTTTCATCTGGCAATTCTTGCAATCAAAAGACAAGCGGAAACGCTTGCCGTCCGTCCCAACCAAATAATAAGGTTCCCTATAAGGAGAATGTCCTTTCTGATAGGTGGGACACCATCCCATACTGAAACGCAGGCAATGTTTGCAGAACATGAGTACAGCATCCGGAACCGCTTGTGCCTCGTAAGCAGGTGCTATGGACGACAACCCGTGCTCACGGTAGAAACTCCGGGCAGCACCGTTCATCACATTACCCAGATAGGTCAGCGAAGTAGCCGGGAAAGCATGGCTGGTCGGTTTCCAAACAGCCAGCTCACGACGATAAGTAACACGCCGAGCCGCAATCAGCTTATCTATCACCTGCCGGCGCCAGTCCGCCACCGCAGAAGCAGGAAGGAACCAGTTAGCAGAAAGATTGAGCCTGATGCCCGAAGCATCTTCAGACAAATATCCTGCTATCTCAAAAGGAGTATTCCCCAACTTACCCAGCTGATTACGCAGATTATCCACCTGCGGTGTACGTGCCAACTCTTTCGGATAAGGGAAAGAGAGCGTCACGCGGTTATCATCCTCGTCCGCAGCCGTCAGGCTAAACCCGAAAGAAGTATCTGACAACTCCCAACAAACACCGATTTTACGTTCGGAGGATTTGCGGGTAAGAATACGTTCAAACTCCTGGTCGAAGTTACGATAAAGTCGGGTACGGGGTTTGATACGAGGCACTTCCCCTGCCGGATAGAGTTTGTTACCATCCACCCGGTTGATGCGGAAACCTTGCAAACGTCCCTGCTCATCAAGAAAACAGACACCGTCTCCGTTGTGGAAAGGCTTTACGCCTGCCACCGTGAGATATCCCCCGCGCTGTTCCTTCAAAGTGCCCATCTCCTCTCCCAAAGATTTGGGCGTATCGAACGAAGTGATCTCCCCTCCCCTTCCTTGCAGGAAATAATGGGTGAAACCGCGGCTGAAACTCTTGTCCAACTGTGGCTGGAAATCGAAACGGCAGGTGCCCGAAGAAGCACGGGCATATTCCTTGCGACGGGCAAAAATGGCATCGAGCTTCCTACGGTAAGCCGCCGTCACATTCTTCACATAGTTCACATCCTTCAAGCGGCCTTCTATCTTCAGCGAAGTGGCTCCGGCATCCAGCAGTTCTTCCAACACCTCGCTTTGGTTGAGGTCCTTCAAAGAAAGCAGATGCTTATTACGCACAATGGTCTTGCCATCGGCATCTACCAGACTGAAGGGTAAACGGCAGAATTGCGCACATTCCCCCCGGTTGGCACTCCGTCCGAAACAAGCCTGGCTGACATAGCACTGCCCGCTATAACTGACGCAAAGAGCCCCGTGTACAAAGACTTCGAGCGGCACGTCGGGACACGCCTCATGGATACCGCGTATCTCCTGCAAAGAAAGTTCGCGTGCCAACACCACCTGACGGAAACCGGCATCGGCAAGGAAACGTACTTTCTCCGGCGTACGGTTATCCATCTGCGTACTGCCATGCAACGGAATGGGCGGCAAATTCAACCGCGTAATCCCCATATCCTGTACAATCAGTGCATCCACACCGATGCGGTACAGCTCCCAAATCATCCTCTCCGTCTCTTTCAGCTCTTCTTCTTTCAGAATGGTATTGACCGTCACATAGATACGGGCATTATACAGATGGGCATGCTCCACCAAAGCGGCAATATCCTCCAAAGAGTTGACAGCAGCCGCACGCGCACCGAACTTGGGTGCACCGATGTATACCGCATCTGCCCCATGATTCACTGCTTCTATGCCACACTCCAAATTCTTGGCAGGAGCCAGCAGCTCTATTTTACGTTGCTTTATCATCGTTTAGTTACGAGTAACTCACCCTATTTCATTAATATTATACGGCGTCTCCTGATATACAAAATAATTCAGCCAATTGGAGAACAACAGATTGGCATGGGCACGCCAACGCACCAGCACTCCTTTGTCCGGGTCATCGTCCACATAGTAGTTACGGGGTATCTCAATGGGCAGGCCCTTATTCAAGTCACGGCGATACTCTGTATCCAATGTCAGCGGGGAGTATTCCGAATGGCCGGTCACGAAGAACTCACGCCCTCCACGGGCCACCGCCATATATACACCAGCATCCTCCGACTCGGAAAGCAGCGTCAATTCCGGAACCTTCTGTATATCTTCCCGGCGCACTTCCGTGTGGCGGCTATGCGGCACATAGAACATATCATCAAATCCACGGAAAATGGGATGCAACGGTTGCAAGGTACGATGTTCAAAGATACCGAACATCTTCTTATCCAGTGCATACTTCGGCACTCCATAATGATGATAGAGCCCTGCCTGCGCCGCCCAGCAGATGTAGAGCGTAGAGGTGACATGCGTACGCGCCCAGTCGAAGATTTCAGTAATCTCATCCCAATAAGTCACCTCCTCAAAATCCATCTGCTCTACCGGAGCACCGGTGATAATCATGCCATCGTACTTTTCACCGCGCATCTTGTCGAAATCCGTATAGAATGTTTTCATGTGTTCTATCGGAGTGTTCTTGGAAGTATGGCTTTTTATCTTCATGAACGAGATTTCCACCTGAAGCGGAGTATTGGAAAGCAGACGCACCAGGTCCGTTTCCGTTGTAATCTTTAGCGGCATCAAGTTCAGAATCACGATACGCAGCGGACGGATATCCTGCTGGGTTGCCCGGGAATTGTCAATGACAAAAATATTCTCCTCTTTCAGCAACTCGATAGCGGGTAGTTTATCGGGTAAATTTAAAGGCATGAGTTTATATCTATGGTTTAACTTATTACTGTCTACGATTTTAGCGTGTAAAGTTAGGCAAAAAATCAGAGTGTGATAAATAAATTATAAAAGTTTTATCGATTTATCCCTCTTCATTTAACACGTTTAATTACATTTGTACCCGAAACCTATTAAAAGTTATTAAAAAATAAGATTAAAAAGCACTGCGGCATCAAGCGTGATACTGATAATTAGCATCCAAAAGCGTAAAAGACTTTTCCATACCGGTTATAGCTCTGCTAAATCCATATTTTTAAGACAAGGTTCATTGAGTATAATTGGGAAAGCGGAAAAACCGTTGCCCCACAATAATAATACAATGAAGAAACTTATTCTTGCAAGAGGAGTCTTGGCTGCCTCTTTATTCTGCTGCATGTCCTTAGGGAATACAGCTTGTGTGAACCGGATTGACGAAGAATCAGAAGCGGAAATCGAGGAAGGGACGACACCTATCACGTTCTCTATCAAAATGGAAAAAGCCAGTACCAAGGTCACAAACACCGCCTTTGAAAAAGGAGACAGAATGGGCTTGTTTGCAACCACTTCCTCCGGCTCCATCAAGGGAAAACGGTATATTGACAATCTGGCCCTGGAATATACGGAAGGCTCCACACTGGTTCCCAAAAAGACAGTATTCTATCCGGAAGGAGATGTGTCACTGGACTTTATCAGTTACCACCCTTACCAAACCGAAGGGGTAGCTGCCGGTACACCCGTTCTTCCCGTATCTGTGCAGATAGACCAGAGCAATGAGAAAAACCGCGCACAAAGTGACTTCTTGGTAGCTAAAGCGCAAGGAATCACCAGTAAAACCAAATCTGTAACCCTGGAGTTCCAACACAAGCTGTCCAAACTGGCAATCTCTCTGACACCCGACGCAAGCAACTCTGCCAATGATTTGCTGAAAGCCAATCCGCGTATCATCGCAACCGGGCTCAAGACCTCGGCCGATTATAATCTGGAAGACGGGACTTTCAGTAATCTTACGGGGACACAAGACATCATAGCCTCCGGCGAATGGAGCGTCAAAGACAACAAACTTACCGGCAAGGAATTCATCATCATACCCCAAACGATAAATGATGGCAAGCAATCCTTCATTATGGAGTGGAGCGGACGTATATACAGTTGTGCAATACCCGAAGTGGAAATGAGTAGCAGCACGCAATGTATCATTAACATATCAGCCATGCAGAGCAACAGCAACGTACTGAGCAGTTTTGCCGGAAAAATCAAGGAATGGAGCAGCCTCCCTCCCATCGACACCGACAATATGGAAGATTACACTGCCATACATATCTCCGCTCTCTCCTTTTCTCTTTCAAATGTGTACAGAATTTATCACGAAGGGATACCCATTGCAGAAGTCTGCAAGGAATATCTCAAATCAGCGTCATTGACTTCCAGAGCCGTTATAGCCTATCCCATAGGCGAAAATGAAAAGACCGACCTGAGCAATGGAGTCATCCTACAGCTTGCAGACCGTAAAGACACCATCTGCGGAGGAAGAATAAGCTGGAATACAGACGACTATGGATTTACCTACACTAAAGGGGAATATACCGGCATAGACAAGCTCTATATAGACAATAACCATAAGCTACTTCTGGATAAACCGGAAAACGCCATCAAAGTGAATGTAGCATGCTACACCCTTCGAGACATCAGAAAAGGAGTGTCTACCGAATACCCCATTGTCAAGATTGGAGCCCAATACTGGATGGGTGGAGAGCTCCATGCCACCACCTACCGCAACGGAACTCCCTTGAAAAAACAGATTGATTTGGGAACAGACAAAGCCGGATATTACAAGCCGGATAAGTATGATATTTATTTTTACAATGGAGAAGCCATACTGGCAGGAGAGCTGGCACCCGAAGGCTGGAAAATACCATCGGATGCAGACTGGGAACAGCTGAAAAGTTATACCGGCAACGACAGCTCCATACTAAAAGCCGGAGAATGGCAGACAATGGTATCCGGTGAAGTATCTCCCGTGAACAACTATACCCGGTTCAATGCTTTTCCCGTAGGAATGTGGTACAACAAGGGGCACAACAGCCCAAACAAAATGACCGCCTTCTGGAGTTGGGACTACACAAAGCATACCCTTTCGGAAAGCACCATTTATTTTCTCGGCGAAAGCGACGAGTTTGTATCAAGCGCTGCCCATGTCACCGGTAAGCCCTACTATAAAGCTCTTTCCATCCGCTGTATAAAAGAATAGCCGGCAATTTCGGCATTTCTCATTTCTTTTTTGTATTTTTGTTCCCAATGTGCAAGATTTTTGCCAATCGGACAAAGATAACGAAAGAGAAATGAGAGTAATCGACTTGATAAACAGTAACGAAAAAACAGCTTTTTCCTTTGAAATATTGCCACCACTGAAAGGTACGGGCATCGAAAAGCTGTATCAAACCATAGATACGTTACGGGAATTCGACCCCAAATACATCAACATCACCACGCACCGCAGCGAGTACGTGTACAAAGACCTCGGCAACGGATTGTTCCAGCGAAACCGCCTGCGCCGCCGCCCCGGCACCGTAGCCGTAGCTGCTGCCATCCAGAACAAGTACAACATCACCATGGTGCCGCACATCCTTTGCAGCGGCTTCACCCGCGAAGAGACGGAGTACGTGCTGCTCGACCTGCAATTCCTCGGCATCACCGACCTGCTGGTGCTTCGTGGCGACAAGGCAAAGCACGAATCCTCTTTTATCCCCGTGGGCAACGGTTACCACCACGCCGTCGAACTACAAGAGCAAATCAACAACTTCAATAAAGGTATTTTTGTGGACGGCTCCGAGATGAAAGTTACCAATACCCCGTTTTCATACGGTGTGGCGTGCTATCCGGAAAAGCATGAAGAAGCCCCCAACATGGATACAGACATCTACTGGCTAAAGAAGAAAATGGAAATGGGTGCAGAGTATGCCGTGACCCAGCTCTTCTACGACAACCGGAAATATTTCGACTTCGTGGAACGTGCCCGTCAAGCCGGTGTCACCATCCCGATTATCCCGGGCATCAAGCCCTTCAAGAAGTTGTCACAACTCAGCATGATACCCAAGACGTTCAAAGTAGATTTGCCCGAGGAACTGACCCAAGAGGTTCTGAAGTGCAACACCGATGCGGAAGCTCAGCAAGTGGGTATCGAATGGTGCGTGCAGCAGTGCAAAGAGCTGATAGCCCATGGCGTCCCAAGCCTCCACTTCTACTCGGTAGGAGCTACAGACAGCATCAAGGAAGTAGCCAAACAAATCTACTAAACAATGGACAATCAACAGTTGACAATTGACAATAGGCAGTGTCACAAGTAATAACTTATAACTAATTAACCCGTGTTCAGTTTCAAGGACATAATAGGCCAAGAGGCAGCCAAGCAAAGGCTGATACAAGAAGTGCAGGAAGGACGTATCCCCCACGCACAACTCTTCTGTGGCCCTGCCGGAGTAGGAAAACTCCCATTGGCACTTGCCTATGCCCGCTACATCTGCTGTCCCAACCGGACGGAAACCGATGCCTGCGGTACTTGTCCCTCCTGCGTAAAATGGAATAAGCTGGTGCACCCGGACGTACACTTCGTATACCCTATCGTCAAGAGCGCCAAAGGGAAAAAGGAAGTCTGCGACGACTATATCGCCAACTGGCGGCACCTGTTGCTGAACAGCCCCTACTTCGGGCTGAACCACTGGCTGAACGAGATGGATGCCGAAAACGGACAAGCTATTATCTATGCCAAAGAAAGCGACGAGATAACCCGCAAGCTGAGTCTGAAATCCAGTGAAGGAGGTTACAAAGTCACCATCGTATGGCTACCCGAAAAGCTGCATGAAGTATGCGCCAACAAGCTGCTGAAACTGCTGGAAGAGCCACCCGAGAAAACGATATTCCTCCTCATCTCCGAAGCTCCGGAAATGATACTGCCCACCATCCTCAGCCGCACGCAGCGCTTCAACATTCCTAAGATTGAAGAAGCCGACATAGCCGAAGCCCTGCAGCAGAAGTACGGAGTGCAGCCCCGCGACAGCGAGACCATAGCCCACCTGGCAAACGGAGACTTTATCAAAGCATTGGAGACCATCCATCTGAACGAAGAGAACGAACTGTTCTTCAACCTCTTTGTCAGCCTGATGCGACTCTCCTACCAGCGCAAGATACGGGAAATGAAACAATGGAGCGAGCAGCTTGCCGCCATGGGACGCGAACGGCAGAAGAACTTCCTGGACTACTGCCAGCGTATGACCCGCGAGAACTTCATCTACAACTTGTACCGCAAGGAGATGAACTACATGACGCTGCCCGAACAGAACTTCGCCACCCGCTTCGCCCCCTTTGTCAACGAGCGTAACGTCGTGGGTATCATGGACGAACTGAGTGAAGCGCAGCGCCACATCGAGCAGAACGTGAACGCCCGCATGGTGTTCTTCGACTTCTCCCTCAAAATGATTGTTTTATTGAAACAATGAAAAGTGGCAAGACAATGAAATGCAAAGTATCAAATCGTAAATAGTAAATAGTCAAATCGTAAATAAACAGATGATGGAATTTAAACTACATAATGGAAGCGGAGGCCTGTGCTGCAAGAGTTGCGGCAGGCAGGACAAGCAACTGAACACCTACGACTGGCTGGCCGACATACCGGGCAATGCCGATGAGAGCGAGCTGGTGGAAGTTCAGTTCAAGAACACCCGCAAGGGATATTTCCGCAACAGCAACAAGATACCCCTGGAGAAAGGCGACATCGTAGCCGTAGAAGCCACCCCCGGACATGACATCGGCGTGGTGACCCTAACCGGACGCCTCGTGCCGCTGCAAATGAAGAAAGCCAATATCAAGTCCGAGGCAGACATCAAACGCATCTACCGCAAGGCGAAGCCTGTGGATATGGAGAAGTACAACGAGGCAAAAGCCCGTGAACACTCCACCATGATACGCTCGCGTCAGATAGCCCTGGACCTCAACCTCAACATGAAGATTGGTGACGTGGAATACCAGGGAGACGGCAATGCCGGAGAGAAACACACAGATGCCGGTGCTGCACGCCATGCCGGCGGCTGTTTTTGCAGGCCGTTTCAACAGGCGCAGGCACACCACGACTACCAGGGCAAACAGCAGGGGCAGGTTGTCCAGCATGGTATTGGAGAGCGTATAGGAGATCAGACTGCCGATGAGAACGGCAATGGCCCCGGGTGCGCTGAGGTTGGCGGCGATGGCGATAGGCAGCGGCGAGGTCATGGTTCCCACGTATGTACCGGCAAGGAGCAGTCCGGAGAGAAAACCGCCGCCGGTCTCCCGGAGAATGCGTGGAACGGGGATGCGATGGAGGAGCTGAGGTTGGCTGGGGTTGTGCATGATGGAAACGTCCTTTCTTTGCGGAGCGTCTGCCGGCGTACCTTTCTGCACGTGTTCTGTCTGCGGATTTTTCGGGATAGTTCGAGAAAATCCGTGGTTGCAGTCTGCGTACATTCGGATACGCCAGCAGGCTCTGAGGCGAGATGCCTGAAATATCATTGGTGTATCCATTATACCGTTTGGAGAGAAAAATATCTGTCAGAATCTCTTGCATCATTTTAGAACAATGTGCATGAATCTGCGGCGGCAGGACGGGCAATCGGGAGAAGATGCGTTTCCGGTCAGTTTGGTGGGAAAAACAAAAAGCAGCACCGTACAAAGCTTGTACGATGCTGCCAAAAACCGGAATCCAAGAACCTGATCACGGAAACATAAGCCCCGTCCCGTCCGTAACGTTCCGGCACACGGACATCATCCAGCCGGTAGAGGGGAATTCCCTGATAACGATTCACTCCGAAGGAATCCTGAATCTGCTTGTATCTATTGGTCACGTATTTTCTCGTGAGAGGCGGTTCTCCGTTTACATTCTTATAATTCCGCAGCATCCCGTACCCATCATTCCTTTCCTGAAAAGCCTCCAGCGAATCCAAAAACATCGAAATTTTATCCCATTGAAAACGCCTCTCCTGCTTCCCGTATTTATAGGTATCCTGCAACGTATGTTTATCATATAGTAATTTCTTTTCGATCTTCACGGCAAAACTATTCCACCCCCACCCCATCAAAAAGAGAATTGTAATATAGTGTCTTAATATCATCATTTTTCATTACCTTTTTTAAAAAGATACGCTGGCAAAGAAAAATGGTTTACATACGGTATTCAAAATTCATGGTTTCCGAATAAAAAT
>ENA-USUK01000250-USUK01000250.1-human-gut-metagenome-genome-assembly--contig:-NODE-250-length-43292-cov-14.192503_pt1 | contig 43292 bp, 43 predicted proteins | sample MGYA00250062_ERZ773400 | MGnify/ENA primary metagenome ERZ773400 (study PRJEB29103, sample SAMN06111961) | human gut metagenome | biome: human gut; feature: ankylosing spondylitis patient; material... | reverse complement strand
CGACTGGTCAGAGAAAGTTACAGATTACATGAAAGTGTATTCAATAGTGGTTTGGATATGGTAATCATTGCAAGACCGGCCGCAGCTTCTATAGGATATGAAGAAGCGGAAAGTGCGCTGCTGCATCTTGCAAAACTTCATCATCTGATAAAAATCTATTTTTATCAGGATTAAATAAAATTTGTATATGAAAAAATTAGTTATAGCCATGATTAGGTTCTATCAGAAATATATTTCACCGTACAAAGGTACGAAGTGTCCTTATGTTCCCAGTTGTTCTCAATATGGTCTGGAAGCCATTGAAAAATATGGTGTGATCAAGGGAGGACTTCTGGCTGCATGGAGAATTCTTCGATGTAATCCTTTCTCTAAAGGAGGATATGATCCTGTACCTTGAGAATATCCGATAGAAGGTGGCAAATATTAGGAGGATAAATGAACGGTATTCTTTTGACACAGAATTCCACATTCATTATCGGACAGGTAGCCTGGCTGCTGGGTAAGATAATGGAAGGAATCTTCGAAGTTCTGAACATGATCGGTATTCCTAATATCGGTCTCGCAATCATCCTTTTTACAATTGTTGTGAACCTGTTGATGATGCCTCTTACCATCAAACAGCAGAAATTCTCCAAACTTTCTGCTAAAATGAATCCCGAGATTCAGGCAATTCAGGCAAAATACAAGAATCGTAAGGATCAGGATGCACAGCTGGCACAAAATCAGGAAATTCAGGCAGTTTATGCCAAGTATGGAGTATCTCCTACAGGCAGCTGTCTGTATATGCTGATCCAGATGCCTATTCTGTTTGCTCTGTATCGTGTAATTTATGCAATTCCCGCTTATGTTGGAAGAGTAAAAGAAGCTTTCTTCCCTTTGGTAGACAATATTATCGATACTGCAGGTGCAACAGAGCTGGTTCAGAATCTGACGAATTCCGCTATGTACAGCAAGCAGTTTACCAATGCAGGTTTTGTAGCAGGAACACATACTGAATATGTTCAGAATACGATCATTGACTGTCTGAATAAAGCATCTACCGCTGATTTTGCAAGTATCAGTGAGAAGTTTCCTTCGCTTGTGAATGATGTAACCAATACGGTAAGCAAACTGGAAGAATATAATAACTTTCTGGGACTGAACATTGGTAACTCTCCTTCTTATCTGTTGAAGGAAGCATGGGCTAACGGAGCATGGCTTTTAGTAATCGGAGCAATCGCTATTCCTGTTTTGTCTGCATTGACACAGTGGATCAACGTAAAGCTGATGCCACAGCAGGATACTTCTTCTAATGGTAATGATCAGGCTGCAGCAATGGCTTCTTCCATGAAGACCATGAACATGATCATGCCTCTGATGTCTGCATGGTTCTGCTTCACATTACCATCCGGTCTGGGTCTTTACTGGGTAGCAGGTAGTGTTGTCAGAAGTATCCAGCAGGTAGTGATCAATAAGCACATCGATAAGATGAATTTTGATGATATTATCAAGAAGAATTCAGCCAAGAGTGCCAAGAAGCTGGAGAAGATGAAGGAACAGCAGGAAAAGCTGAATGCTTATGCAAGTATGAGTACTAAAAACATTCAGAAAAAGGCTAATATTTCTTCTAATGTGGATAACAGTGAAGTATCCGCTGACAGCTATTCCGAAGTAAAAGAAGCTAAGCCCGGAAGTATGATGGCAAAAGCAAATATGGTAAGAGATTATAACGAGAAGAACAGTCGTAAATAAATTTTCCTTATGATTAATTGAGGAGGTAAATAATATGGACATGATCGAAGTATCTGCAAAGACAGTCAGTGATGCCATTACGGAAGCTTGTCAGAAGCTGGGTGTTACCAGTGACAAGTTGGATTATCAGGTAGTGGAAGAAGGTTCTTCCGGATTCCTCGGAATCGGGGCAAAGCCCGCTGTAATCAAGGCTGCAGTAAAGAAAAGCTCTGTAGAAGAAGTTGCCAGAGTATTTTTAAATGATGTATTTCAGGCAATGAACATGGAAGTTGCCATTGATATTAAGTACAACGAAGAAGAGAAGAGCATGGACATCGAGTTAAGTGGTAACGAGATGGGTGTTCTGATCGGTAAGAGAGGACAGACACTGGATTCTTTACAATATCTGGTATCTCTGGTAGTCAATAAAGAGTCTGAAGAGTACATTCATGTAAAGGTCGACACAGAGAATTATCGTCAGCGCAGAAAAGAAACTCTTGAGAATCTTGCCAAGAACATTGCATATAAGGTTAAGAGAACCAAGAGAAGCGTGTCTCTGGAGCCTATGAATCCTTATGAGAGAAGAATTATTCATTCCGCACTGCAGAATGATAAATATGTTACTACTCATAGTGAGGGAGAAGAGCCCTTTAGAAGAGTTGTAGTTACTCTGAAGAGATAATTACAGGAAAGCACGAAAAAGATAAAAGCCGGTATTAGAATTTATTCTATGTACCGGCTTTTATTTACAACTCTTGGCTTTTTGGAGTATAATTTGTCTATATTTTTAAGGAGATTTACAGGAATGAAAAGTAGGTTACAGAAGAAATGGAATAATGGAAAGATGCTTGCAGAATTAAAGCCTGCTTTTTTTCTGTCTCTGACATTTTGTTTTATGATTTTTATATATGCACCTTTGGAACTCTATATTAATAATGTGGATGAATTTTGGTATGATGTTTATTTACTTTTTCCTTTTATTATAAAGGATTTCTTTTTGTTTCTTTTGTTTAGTATAGTTGGTTTTTTAGTTGTATATCTGTTTGGAAATGTTGCTTATAAAATTGTTTTATATTGCTATTTTACCGGTACTGTAGCCTGTTATATTCAGGGAAACTATATGGTTAAAAATTTACCTCCTTTAGATGGAACAGATGTGAATTGGAGTTTATATCAATCACAGTTTGTAAAATCTACTATTGTGTGGGTGATCATAGCAATTGTTTGTCTGATTTTATTTATAGTCTTAAAATATGACAGGATAAAAAAGGCGGTTTCTTATATAAGTGTTTTCTTATTATTGATTTTAGTAAGTACGATTACAGTTCTTTCTATTAATAATAATATTTTTGAAAAAAAAGAATATGCAAGATTTACAAAAGTAGATCAGTTTGAAATGTCTACAGATACTAATTTTATTATTTTCTTATTAGATGCTGTGGATGAAGAATGCTTCTGGCAAGTGTGGCAGGAACATCCGGAATATGAAGATGCAATGACTGATTTTACTTTTTATAATAACGCAATGTCAGGGTATGCATACACGGAGCATTCTTTACCGTTAATACTTTCTGGAGAATGGTTTGAAAATAAAGAACCTTTTATAGATTATAGAAATCGAATTTTTAAGAGTTCTCCTTTTTTTAATTATTTGCGTGAGCAGGGTTATACTTTAAGTAATTATGATGACGAATATAAATTTGAAAAAGGCGTCATGGATGGTGCTTTTAATAATATAACATATACGAAATCTTCTCTTTGGGATCGTTCTTTATTTAATACCAGAATTATTAAAATGGTGGGAATGAAATACGCACCTTATGTATTAAAACCGTATTGCTGGTTTAATGTAAGTATGCTCAAAAATCAGGAAATGAGTTCCAAAGATGAAGAGTTATTTTCCTGGAGAAATGATGATTTTTATAAGGATGTACAGGAAGATGATATAACCTATGTAGATGGAAAAAGATTTAAATTAATTCATTTAATGGGGGCACATGTTCCGTTCTATTTTGATAAGGATGTAAACGTAATAGATGATGCAGATTATTATACTTCTATTGAATCTTCTATGACTGTTACTATGGCTTATCTGAATAAACTAAGAGAAGCAGGAGTTTATGATAATTCTGTCATTATCATACTATCGGATCATGGATATAACATAGAAGGTGAAGCAGTAAAAGTAGCTCAGAAAAACGAGAACGAAACCGGCAGACAGCATCCTATTTTATTTGTAAAGGGATTGAATGAAAGTCATGATTTACAAGTATCCGGAGCACCGATCTCGTATGAGGATCTGGTAGAGGCCTATTATAAATTAATGAATGGCACAGCGTCTGATGATTGCTTTGCATACAAAGAAGGTGATCAGAGAGAGCGCAGATATCTTCTCTATAAATATCTGGGAGAAGATCATATGGTGGAGTATGTACAGACTGGTTATGCGGGAGACGAATCGACGCTTGTTCCTACAGGAAGAGTGTTTGATGCAAAATAGATGTTGGCAGTTCATGGAAAGGCATTAGTAACAGTATGGAAAATTTTGAAAAGGAAACAATAGCAGCTATTGCCACGGCTCTATCAGATTCCGGAATCGGAATTGTAAGAATCAGTGGTGAAAATGCCATATATATAGTAGATAGTATTTTCCGTTCCACATCCGGGAAAAAGATTCTGACAAAGGTACAGAGTCATACGATCCATTATGGATATATTGTTGATAAAGATGAGAATATCATTGATGAGGTTATGACCTCTGTAATGAAAGCACCAAAAAGCTATACGATGGAAGACACGGTGGAAATCAACTGTCATGGTGGTGTGTTGGTGATGCAGAAAGTATTGGAGACAGTGCTGCAGGCCGGTGCCAGACTGGCAGAACCGGGTGAATTCACCAAGAGAGCTTTTCTAAACGGCAGAATTGATTTATCCCGGGCGGAAGCGGTTATTGACGTGATCCATTCCCAGAACGAATATGCGCTTTCTTCTTCGGTCAGCCAGTTGAAGGGAAGACTTTCGGACAAGATTCGCAGCCTGCGGGAAGATATTTTATATCAGATTGCTTTTATAGAATCGGCATTGGATGATCCGGAGCATATCAGCCTGGAAGGATATCCGGAACAATTAGCTGAAAAAGTCACAGGTTTCGAAAAAGAAATTCAAAAATTATTGGCAACCGCAGATAACGGCAGACTAATGAAAGAAGGCATATCCACAGTTATTGTTGGAAAGCCCAATGCCGGAAAATCTTCTCTGCTGAATATGTTGTTGGGAGAGGACAGAGCCATTGTCACGGAGATTGCCGGAACCACCAGAGATGCCTTGCATGAGACCATCAATCTGCATGGCATCAGTCTGAATATGATCGATACGGCGGGAATCCATGAGACACAGGATGTAGTAGAAAAGATCGGTGTAGAACGTGCCAAAAAATATGCCGTGGAAGCAGACCTGATTCTGTATGTGGTAGATGCTTCAGAAACTCTGGATGAGGATGATCAGAATATCATCCCCTTATTGGAAGGAAAAAAGGCAATTATTCTGTTGAATAAATCGGATCTGGAGAATAAAATCACAGAAGAAAGTCTGAAAGAAACTCTGGAAAAGGTGTTGGAGCATACCGGAGAGATTCAGATTCTTCGTACTTCTACTATTGATCTTTCTTCGGAAAATTCCGGAATGGAAGAATTGGAAGAAACAATCCGCAATATGTTCTTCGAAGGAAAATTAAGGCATAACAATGAGTTGGTTGTAACAAATCTCAGACATAAAGAGGCCCTGCAGGATGCTTTGAACAGTTTGCAGCTGGTAGAACAAAGTATTGAGGATGGAATGCCGGAAGATTTTTATTCCATTGACCTGACCAGTGCCTATGCTTCTCTGGGTAAGATCATAGGAGAAGAAGTGGATGAAGATGTGGTGAATGAGATTTTCTCTAAATTTTGTATGGGTAAGTAACAACCAGAAGGAAAAATACTATGGAACTAAAGAAACAAGTAGATGTGTGTGTAGTAGGTGCCGGTCATGCCGGATGTGAAGCTGCTCTGGCCTGCGCCAGACTGGGTCTGAAGACAGTAATTTTTACAGTAAGTGTAGACAGTATTGCATTGATGCCCTGTAACCCTAATGTAGGAGGATCTTCCAAGGGACATCTGGTCAGAGAATTGGATGCTCTGGGTGGAGAGATGGGTAAAAATATTGATAAGACTTTTATTCAGTCGAAAATGCTGAATGTGTCCAAGGGACCGGCAGTACATTCCCTGCGGGCACAGGCGGACAAGGCGGAATATTCCAGAGCCATGCGTAAAGTGCTGGAAAATCAGGAAAATCTTCTGATCAAGCAGGCGGAGGTCTGTGAACTTCTCTGGGAAGAGACCGAAGATCACAAGAAAAAGATTACCGGTTTAAAGACTTTTACCGGTGCTATCTATGAATGTAAGGCTGTTGTTCTCTGTACTGGAACTTATCTGCGGGCCAGATGCCTGTGCGGAGAATCCATTACTTACACTGGGCCGAACGGACTACAGGCAGCCAATCATCTGACGGATTCTTTGAAAGCTATGGGAATCGAAATGCGTCGTTTTAAGACAGGAACTCCCGCCAGAATGGACAAGCGTTCTCTTGATTTTTCCAAGATGGAAGAGCAGCTCGGTGATGAGAGGATTGTACCCTTTTCTTTCTCTACGGATCCGGAATCGGTACAGAAGGAACAGGCTTCCTGCTGGCTGACTTATACTAATGAGAATACCCATGAGATCATTCGGAATAATCTGGATCGCTCTCCTATCTATGCCGGTATTATTGAGGGTACCGGTCCCAGATATTGTCCTTCCATTGAGGACAAGGTCGTTAAATTTGCCGAAAAAGAGAGACATCAGGTATTTATCGAGCCAGAAGGTCTGCACACGAATGAAATGTACGTTGGAGGAATGTCTTCCTCTCTTCCGGAAGATGTACAGTTAGCTATGTATCGTACGGTTCCGGGATTGGAACATTGTGAAATTGTAAGAAATGCCTATGCCATCGAATATGATTGTATCAATGCAAAACAGTTGAATCCTTCTCTGGAGTTTAAGAATATCAATGGTCTGTTTAGTGGCGGACAGTTCAACGGAAGCAGTGGATATGAAGAGGCTGCATCCCAAGGATTGATCGCCGGTATTAATGCAGCTATGTCTGTTTTGCATAGAGATCCTTTGATATTGGATCGTTCCGAAAGTTATATCGGAGTTTTGATTGATGATCTGGTGACCAAGGATAACAGAGAACCTTATCGTATGATGACTTCCAGAGCAGAGTATCGTCTGTTACTTCGTCAGGATAATGCGGATCTGCGTCTGCGTAAGAAAGGATACGAGATTGGATTGATCTCTCAGCAGGAATATGATGCATTGGTGGAAAAAGAGGAGCTGATCGATCGTGAAATTCAGCGTTTGAAAAATACTTCTGTTGGGGCCAATAAGGAAATTCAGCATTTTCTGGAAGAGAGCGGAAGTTCGATTCTGAAAACGGCGGCAACTCTGGCAGAACTGATCTGCAGACCGGAGCTGGGATATGCAGCATTGGCTCCGATTGATAAGGAGAGACATCCTTTGCCTTCTGCTGTTGTGGAACAGGTGGAAATTGAAATTAAATATGAAGGATATATTATAAGACAGAAGCGTCAGGTAGAACAGTATCGCAAGATGGAGAAAAAAATGATCCCAGAGACATTGGACTATGATGAAGTTCCGTCACTTCGTCTGGAAGCGAGACAGAAGCTGAAGGAATTCCGTCCTGTTTCGGTAGGACAGGCTTCCCGTATCTCAGGAGTATCTCCTGCAGATATCTCTGTTTTACTGGTATATCTGGAACATTATAAAGCAACAAAGTAGAATACTGCGGAGGAATACATGGCAGATTATAATACAGAACAATTTGAAAAAGACTGTAAAGCGCTGGGTGTGACTTTAAGTGATGAACAGATCCAACAGTTTTTGAAATATTATGAAATGTTGGTGGAATGGAATGAGGTCATGAATCTTACAGCAATTACGGAATACGACGAAGTTATGAAAAAACATTTTGTGGACAGCATATCCCTCTGCAAAGCCTATGATGTTACGCAGAATAAAACAGTCATTGATGTGGGAACCGGTGCTGGATTTCCGGGACTTGTTTTGAAAATTGCATTTCCGGATCTGCAGGTGACACTGCTAGATTCTCTGAATAAGAGAATTAACTTTTTAAATGAAGTGATTGCTGCATTGGGACTTACCGGAGTGGAGACAATTCACGGACGTGCGGAAGATTTTGCAAAGCCTGGAAAATGCAGAGAAAAATATGATCTTTGTGTATCCAGGGCAGTAGCAAATCTTTCCACATTGTCAGAGTATTGCCTTCCTTTTGTAAAGGTCGGCGGCAAATTTATCTCTTATAAATCTGAAAAAATAACAGAAGAGATGAATGCCGCACAGCATGCTGTGAAGATACTTGGTGGAAAAATGGATGGACAGGTTGAATTTACACTTCCCGATTCGGATATTTATCGCAATCTGTTTATTATTACAAAGGAAAAATCCACACCTGCCAAATATCCCAGAAAAGCGGGATTGCCATCCAAAGAACCTTTGTCATAAAACGAAGAGAATACATGTAAAAATTTGTTAAGATTTATTTTTATAAATAAAAAGAGTTTTACACAATAATATTATTCCTGTATGATAAATATAATGGAATATTCAAAATAAGAACATATGTTCTATAAGGTGATATATGAACATTGATGAAAATGTACAAAAGAATGAGTGTAGTTGCAATACAGAAAATGGTAAGAAAATGATAGAGATGTTGGAGACGGAGAGAAAAAGAATTGTTTCCGAACTTCATGATACTTCATTGCAGAATATTGCCCATTTTGTTCATATGATTGAACTGGCTTCCTTATATATTGATAAGGATCCCGCCAGAGCGAAGATGGAATTGAATTTTGTGAGTAAAGGATTGCATAATGTCATTGAAGATATCAGAAGTACTATCTTCAATCTGCGTCCTATGACATTTGATGATCTGGGATTGAAGGCTTCTTTTGAAAGATTATTGGACTTTTTGAATGCTGACAGAGATTATATAATGGACGTAGAAATCGATGCTGTTTCATGTGAAACAGATGATTATTTTTGCATTACCTTATACCGTGTGGTTCAGGAATGTCTGTTAAATATAAAAAAGCATTCACAGGCTACCAGGGTATTATTTCATTGTAAAAAAACAGAGCAGAAATATGAAATTTTAATACAAGATAATGGTAAGGGATTTACCATGGAAGAAGTGGAAGATAAAGCAAACAGTCATTTTGGATTAGCATTGATCCATGAGGGTGTCAATCTGCTGAACGGTACAATTCATGTCAGTTCTGCGATTGGTCGGGGAACTATGATAGATATTAAAATTCCCTTAGATTTACATTCAGCTTTAAAAAAGAACAGCTAGGACAAAGTATAAGCATACACAAGCAAGTGAGGATATATATGAGTATAAAAGTTATGTTAGCAGATGATCATGTTCTTATGAGAGAAGGAATCCGTCAATTACTGGAATTTGACGGTACAATTTCTGTGGTTGCCGAAGCTAATAATGGTGTAGAATGTATGGAGCAGTTACTTTCTGTTCATCCTGATATACTGCTTCTGGATATTAATATGCCTGTTATGAATGGAATAGAAGTGCTACAGGAAATTAAGAAGAAAAATATCTCTGTTAAAGTATTGGTATTAACGGTACACAATGAAGTTGAATATCTTTTGAAAGCTGTGGACATTGGCGTAGATGGTTATATCATGAAAGATGCAGAATCCGCAGAACTGAAAAATGCCATTAATTGTATTATGCAGGGAGAAACTTATATTCAACCCAGTCTGGTACCGGCATTAAACAACCGACTGGTATCCAGAGATATTGACAAAGAAAAAATCAACAGTCTGACGAAAAGAGAGTTGGAAGTGCTTATTGAGGTTGCTAATGGAATGTTCAATAAGGAAATTGCAACATCTCTGAATATCAGTGAGAGAACGGTAAAAAATCATATTTCTAATATCTTTAAAAAAATTGATGTATCTGATCGAACACAGGCAGCTGTATTTGCTATTAAAAATAATCTTATTAAATTGTATTAGTTAGCAGATTCCTGCCAATCCTTACACACATCTACCCACTGCAGGAAGTTTGAATATTTCTCCAATTCAGGGATTGTTAATTCAATCGCACTATTAGAACTTCCTGCAGCCGGAAATACAGTTTGAAATCTTTTTAATGATTCGTCTAAATATACTTTCACATTTTCATTTATAGCAAAAGGACATACACCACCGATGGCATGTCCGATGATTGCTTCTACTTCCTCTCCCGGTATCATTTTAGCTTTTGCACCAAAGAAGTGTCTGTATTTTGCATTATCAATTTTAGTATCACCGGCTGTTACAATTAGAATAGGTTGTTCTCCAACCAAGAAAGACATTGTCTTTGCAATCCTTTTTTCTTCACAGTGGAGAGCTTCTGCAGCCAGTTCTACAGTAGCACTGGATACATCAAATTCTAAAATGTGATCTTCCATATGAAGGTGTTTAAAATATTCTTTTACTTTATCAATAGCCATAGCTTGCGTACCTCACATTCTTTTTAGTTATCCTATCATAGGAATTGTAACAAAACAAGATACACAAATATCTTTTGTTTGATCACTATATATAGATATTTATGGATAGAATGTTTCACGTGAAACATTCTATCCATGTACAAGAAAATTACACAAGATAATGTTTCACGTGAAACATTACAACCCAAGATATAGTGGGTAAAAATGTGAAACATTTTACATATTTGGTGTGAAACATGATGCTTACTGGAAAAAACATAGATATAAGAATACAACATCTAGTAAAAAACAGAACAAATGAGTATAAAGTATCAACTTTTTGTAGCATTTTTACCTTGTAACATAGAAATGCTCATGCTATTATTATAGAGTGGTTTGTATCACAGAATGGAGGATTTTATAATGTTAGAATTCAAATATGATACACAATTATTAATTGAAGGAACAGATCTGGATGAAGATGAGATCAACGACTATATCACAGAGCATTTCAAGGGAGATTGTCTGTTAGCAGTAGGAGATGAAGAACTGATCAAAATTCATTTTCATACCAATGAACCCTGGAAGGTTCTTGAGTATTGTGCTTCTCTCGGTGAAATCTATGATATCGTTGTAGAGGATATGGACAGACAGTCCAGAGGTTTGCACGGCTAAATCATTAAGAAGGACATGGTGAAAAATAAGTATGGGTAGAATTATTGCAATAGCGAACCAGAAGGGTGGCGTAGGTAAAACAACTACGTCCATTAATTTGTCTGCATCTCTGGCTGCAAAAGGAAAGAAAGTATTGGTAATCGACACAGATCCTCAGGGAAATACTACCAGTGGATTTGGAATTGAAAAAAATGAACTGGAAGATACCATTTATGAGTTAATTCTGGGAGAGTGTTCCATCAGAGATTGTATTATCTCAAATGTTATTAAAAATGTATCCGTAGTTCCTTCCAATGTAAATCTTGCAGCGGCTGAGATCGAACTGATTGGTGTAGATAAGAAGGAATTCATATTAAAGAACGAAGTGGATTACGTTAAGGATGATTATGATTTTATTATTATTGATTGTCCTCCTTCTTTGAATATGCTGACCATCAATTCCATGACTACAGCGGATAGTGTGTTGGTTCCCATTCAGTGCGAGTATTATGCTTTGGAAGGATTGAGTCAGTTGATCCATACTATCAATCTGGTAAAAGAAAGATTGAATCCCAATCTCAATATTGACGGTGTTGTTTTCACTATGTATGATTCCCGTACCAATCTGTCTATGCAGGTGGTAGAAAATGTTAAACAAAATTTGAATCAAAAGGTGTATAATACATTGATTCCCAGAAATATCAGACTGGCGGAAGCACCCAGTTATGGTATGCCTATCAATATGTATGATCCTAAATCAGCCGGAGCAGAAGCATACATGCAGTTGGCAGAAGAAGTTATAAAGAATAAATAGAAGAGAAGAGTATAGGAGAAAACGGTATGGCAGCAAGAGGATTGGGAAAAGGTCTGGATTCCCTGATACCCAATGCATTAGGGGAAACAAAGACAAAGAAAGAAGCAGTAGCCAAAGCAAAAAGCGAAGCAACAACGGAAGAAAAGGAACCGCAGACCCTTGTGAAAATTACAAAGGTAGAGCCGAACAGAGAACAGCCTCGTAAGAATTTCGATGAGGATGCATTACAGGAACTGGCGGATTCTATCAAACAGTTTGGTCTGTTGCAGCCGATTCTGGTACAGGATCGTAAGGATTATTATGAGATTATTGCCGGTGAGAGAAGATGGCGTGCAGCCAAGTTGGCAGGTCTGAAGGAAGTTCCTGTTATCATTCGTAATTATACGGAACAGGAAATTGTAGAGATTTCCCTGATTGAGAATATTCAGCGTGAAGATCTGAATCCTATTGAAGAAGCACAGGCATACAAGAGACTTTTAACAGAGTTTCACCTGAAACAGGATGAAGTGGCAGAGAGAGTATCCAAGAGCCGTGCTGCAGTAACCAACTCCATTCGTCTGTTGAAACTGAATGAAGATGTACAGCGTATGGTGGTAGATGAAATGATCAGCACCGGACATGCAAGAGCTTTGCTGGCTGTAGAGAATCCGGAAGAGCAGTACAATCTGGCCCAGCGTATTTTTGATGAAAAGCTGAGTGTCCGTGATGTGGAAAAATTGGTAAAGAATCTACATAAACCGGCAAAGCCCAAGAAGACAGATGACAAGACCATGCAGGTAATATATCAGGATATTGAAGAAAAATTGAAGCAGAAACTTGGCAGAAAAGTTACTGTGACATCCAGGGGAGAAGGATCCGGTAAGATTGAAATTGAATTTTACAATCATGAAGATCTGGACAGACTGTTGGATGTACTGAATAAATAAGAGAAAAGAAGATGCACGAAAGAAAGGCACGGTTAATAATATGAGTAGTACTTTTTTGAATCAGATCGGTCTGGGGGAATTTGACCTGGGCTACCTTCTGGTCGGAATGGGTGCAGTGATTTTACTGTTGATCATCTTTTTGATCCTGTTGATCGTTCAGATCAGAAAAACAAGCAAATTAAAAAAGAGACTGGACAAATTCCTCAGCGGTAAAGATGGAGCAAGTCTGGAAAAGGATATCGCCGGTCTGTATGAAGACAATAAATTCCTAAAAGCAAATACAGAGAAAAATAAGAAAGATATCCGCACTTTATATAAGAATATGGAATCCGCTTATCAGAAAATGGGATTGGTGAAGTACGATGCATTCAACCAGATGGGTGGGCAGCTGAGTTTTTCACTGGCTCTGCTGGATGAGAATAATAATGGTTTTATTATCAATTCTGTACACAGTTCCGAAGGCTGTTATTCTTATACAAAAGAAATCAAGCTTGGCCAGTGTGCTATTGATCTGGGGGCAGAAGAAGCAGAAGCACTTGCCATGGCAATGGGAGAATAAGTAAAGGGGTTTATATATGAAGAGAATGAAACTGAGCGAGCTGACCGGAAACGAAATTCTTGCACAGTCATTGATGACTTGGGATTATCAGATCATTCTTCCGGAAGGCGCAGTATTAAAAAAAGAGTATATCGATAAAATCGAGGAAATGGGTATTCTGGAGGTCTACGTAAAAGAAGACGAGGCCAATGAAATCGTAATACTTAAAAACGATATAGAAAAAACGATAAGAAGTAAAGTAAAAAGTATTCTGGAGAGACATACTTACCAGAATAACAAAGAATTGCAGGGGCTGACCCAGGCAGCGGATGAGATCATTACCAATATTCTGGATGAAAAAGAAGTTGTAGAAAAAGTATTTGATATTAAGGAACGAAGTGCTGATATTTACGAACATTCCATCAGTCTGAGTTCTCTCGCTATCCTGACGGCGCTTCGGATGAATGTGGATAAGCAGGTAATTCATGATATCGGTGTAGGATGCCTGCTGCATGATATCGGACTTCGATATACGACTTTGGATTATGAAGGGAAATCCATGGAAGATATGAATCCGGAAGCATTGGCAGAGTATAAGAAACATCCGGTATATGGATATACTTCTGTAAAAGATGAGGAATGGATTTCAGATGAAGTAAAAAAAATCATCCTGTATCACCATGAGAGACTGGACGGATCCGGATTTCCGCTTCGACTCAAAGAAGCGGAGATTCCACTTTCCTGTCAGATTGTAGCCGTATGTGATGCCTTTGATGAAATGATCTGTGGTATTGCCCAGAGACGTAGCAGAGTCTATGAAGCAGTAGAATATTTAAAAAGCTTTAAAAATGTGAAATATAATGGTAAAATAGTAGACGCGTTTTTAAGTTTTACTGCAGTCTACCCCGCCGGAAGCCACGTGCTTACCAGTGACGGAGAAGAAGCAATCGTAGTATCGCAGAACAAAGATTTCCAGGATCGTCCTGTGATCCGGATTATCCGGGATAAAAACGGACAGAAATTAAAAGAAGAGAAGATACTGGATCTTGTGAAAGTTCTGAATGTGTATATTGAAAAAGGATTAGAATAATGCTGTTCAGATCAGAATGGCAGAATGGAGGAAGTCATGATAGACATTAAATTTTTAAGAGAAAATCCCGAGGTGGTCAAGGAGAACATCCGCAAAAAATTCCAGGATGAAAAGCTCTCCCTGGTAGATGAGGTGATCGCACTGGATGCCGAGAGCAGAAAGGCAAAGCAGGAAGCAGATGATCTGCGTGCGTCCAGAAACCGTATTTCCAAAGAAATCGGTGCACTGATGGGTCAGGGCAAAAAGGAAGAGGCAGAAGCCAAGAAAGCAGAAGTAGCTGCCGGTGCAAAGCGTCTGGCTGAACTGGAAGCTTCCGAGACCGAACTGCAGGAGAAGATCACCAAGATCATGATGGTCATCCCCAATATCATTGATGAATCTGTGCCTATCGGTAAGGACGACAGCCAGAACGTAGAGATCGAGAAATTCGGCGAGCCCGTAGTTCCTGATTTTGAGGTTCCTTATCATGCAGATATCTTGGATCGTCTGAACGGTCTGGACAAGGAGAGCGCAGGACGTACCAGCGGTAATGGTTTCTATTATCTGATGGGTGATGCAGCAAGAATCCATTCTGCAATGATCAGCTATGCAAGAGACTTCATGATCGATAAGGGATTTACCTATTGCATTCCTCCTTTCATGATCCGCAGCAGCGTAGTAAACGGCGTTATGAGCTTCGCAGAAATGGAAGCTATGATGTATAAGATTGAAGGAGAGGATCTGTACCTGATCGGTACTTCCGAGCATTCTATGATCGGTAAGTTCAAGGGTCAGATCGTAGAAGAAAAGAGCCTGCCCATTACCATGACTTCTTATTCTCCTTGCTTCCGTAAGGAAGTAGGTTCCCACGGCATCGAGGAGAGAGGTGTATACCGTGTACACCAGTTCGAAAAGCAGGAGATGGTAGTTTTGTGTAAGCCTGAGGATTCCATGGATTGGTATAACAAGATGTGGTCCTACACCGTAGAATTCTTCCGCAGTCTGGATGTACCCGTTCGTACCCTGGAGTGTTGTAGTGGTGATCTGGCAGATCTGAAAGTAAAATCCTGCGATGTAGAAGCATGGAGTCCCAGACAGAAGAAGTATTTCGAGGTTGGTTCCTGTTCTACCCTGGGTGATGCGCAGGCAAGACGACTGGGTATCCGAACCAAGGGTGAAAATGGAACTTATCTGGTACACACACTGAACAATACCGTACTGGCTTCTCCCAGAGGACTGATCGCATTCCTGGAGAATAATGTAAATGAGGATGGCAGCGTGAACATTCCCGTAGCTCTGCGTCCTTACATGGGTGGTAAGGAGAAAGTATTCCCCCAGAAATAAATAAAAATGAGGAAAACTGTTTGCAGATTTTCATAAAATGTGAATAATTCGCGATAGAAGCGGCAGAAGTAAAAACGGAAGATGTAAATCGTGAAAATAACAGAGACAGAAAGAAGGTGATTTTTTGCATAAGTATATGAGAGCCATCGGATTCAGTGAATATACGGACCGAAAGAAATTAAAAGAATTACTGACAGACGTGATCATGAATTCCGATCATCGTGCATATACCATGAATCAGGAGGGCATCCTCCTAGGAGAATTCAGCAAAAATCACACACACACTAAGGGTACCGCAGAATCCGGTACCTTTGGTGTGGCTGTCTGTGGAGAATTTGATGATAACGATAAGTTTATCTACGAATACTATTTTCCGTATCTGACGGGAAGCGGTATTACTTCGTATGAAGATGTCTCTGTGGAACGCCATGCGGATAAGGATTCCTATGCCGGTATCTGCGATGATATCAAGGTGGGAATTTCTCTGATTTTTTATCTGCGGAATCGTATTCCCTATATCAAAGCACAAAGCACCGGAAAATTACCAATCCGCGGTACTACACTTACCTTATCCGGATTGTCTCTGAAGGGCAGTATTCTTCTACCTATAAAAAAGGATGAAGAACAGGTTCTGCGGGTGAAAAAAGATTCTGCCAATCGTAATAAACTCCTGGCCGCTGCAAGACAGGGAGATGAGGATGCCATTGAGACACTGACACTGGAAGATATGGATATGTACACCACCATCTCCCGGAAAATACAGAAGAACGATATTTTCAGTCTGGTGGACACCTATTTTATGCCTTACGGCGTGGAGTGTGACCAGTATTCCGTACTGGGAGAGATTACAGAGTTTCGCCTGGTGACCAATGATATCACAGGAGAAAAGGTATATATTCTCACAATTCTGTGCAATGAATTATCCTTTGATGTGTGCATTAACGAAAAAGACCTCTACGGTGAACCTCAGGTGGGGCGTCGTTTTAAGGGATCCATCTGGTTGCAGGGATATATCAATTTTCCTGAGGAATAATGTTGCAAAATAACAATAATTTCGGTATACTAACAGTTGTGCATATGTTCCCTTAGTTAAATGGATATAACGGGGTCCTCCTAAGGTTCAATCATGGTTGAGACTTATGGAAGTTGAGAAGTGATAAGTCAGAGTTCGATTCCAACAGGGATTGCCCTGAATGTCAAAATTAGATACAATGGAAATTCATCACAAGAGTGATTGAATTCATAGATATGGCAGCCGGAGCCAAAAGAGCTGAGAAGCCCGAAAATACGGCATTTGTCTCCTTAGTTAAATGGATATAACGGGGTCCTCCTAAGACATAACCATGGTTAAAGCCGTGAGTGAGTAAAAGGCGATAACTAAGAGTTCGATTTGAACTGTGGCATATAGAAATGTCGAAATAAGAAAACAGATGATTCATCACAAAAGTGATTGAGTTCATAAAGAAGGTCACCGTAACCGAAACAGGCTGAAAAGCTTGAAAATACGGCATTTGTTCTCGTAGTTAAATGGATATAACAAGCGCCTCCTAAGCGCTAGTTGTGGGTTCAATTCCCGCCGGGAACATCGATTTTTTGCAACAATGATCGTGAAAATTCATTGTTGCATTTTTTATTTTATGGTGCTTGCGAGCACCGAAAAAATATAAAAATGAGTAATTGGAGCACCGAAAAGACAAAACGGGCACCGAGAACTAAATCTATCCAAGCACCCAATGGAGATAACTAAAGTGTAGGATAAGATTTAGGTTGTCAATGAATGTAAAAATGGTTTTCTTGCTTGAAGAAAACAGGCCTGACGAAGTATCGCTCAGATTAGATTAAAAATTCTAGTCTGGGCGATTTTTTTCGTTCAGGGAAAAGGAGGAAATGTCATTGACAGAAAAGACGGATATCAGAGATTCGGATGAAAAAGTAGTTGAAATTGAAATGGAGCGGTTAAGAAATTTTACAAATCATCCATTCAAGATAATCGGTGACAGTCAGATGATTGAACTACAGGACAGTATTAAGAAATATGGAGTTCTAAATCCATTGATCGTCCGGCCGAGGAAAGAAGGCTACTATGAAATCATTTCAGGTCACAGAAGGAAATATGCAGCGGAGCGACTGGGGTATAAGAAAATACCTGTGATTATCCGCATGATGCAGGATGATGAAGCTGTAGTGACTATGGTGGATTCTAATTTACAGAGAGAGCAGATTACACCAAGTGAAAAAGCATATGCCTACAAGATGAAATATGATGCCATTAAAAAGAAAGCAGGCAGAAAGAATTGTGGTCAAGTTGACCACAATACAGGAAAGAGAAGTATTGATGTGATCGGAGAACTTTGTGGAGACAGTGCAAAGCAGGTCCAGCGTTATATCAAAATGACAGAACTGATACCGGCTCTATTGGATAAGGTGGATGACGGATCAATGGGATTTACCCCGGCAGTGCAGTTATCTTATCTGAAAAAGAAAGAACAGCAGGAAATTATTGATGCAATGGAGGCAACCCAGTGTACGCCATCACTTTCGCAGGCAATAAGGATCAAGAAATTAAGTGAGGCTGGAAAGCTTACAGAAGGCGAAGCGGAAGGAATCCTTGGAGAGATAAAACAGAAGGAAGCAGACAGAGTAGTTTTTAAGAATGAACAGTTATACAGATTCTTCCCATCAACCTATACATCGGAACAGATGCGGAGAGAAATACTTGAAATATTGAAATCATGGAGAAATAGTAACTGGATTTAGGAAAGGAGAAACAGAATATGTGCAGAGTAATAGCAGTATCAAATCAAAAAGGTGGAGTAGGTAAAACAGTATCATGTGTGAATCTTGGAATAGGATTGGCAAAGGAAGGAAAGAAAGTGCTTCTGATAGACGCAGATCCACAGGGAAGTCTTACAATCAGCTTAGGTTATGAGGAGCCGGATGAAATGGAGTATTCTCTGGCAACACTGATGATGAACATTGTTAATGATGAAAAACTGAATATAGAAAAGACAATCTTACACCATAAGGAAGGCGTGGACCTTATCCCAGCCAACATTGAATTATCAGCAATAGAGGTGTCTTTGGTAAATGCCATGAGCAGGGAACTGATTCTGAGATCTATGGTAGACAGGCTGAGAGAATTTTATGATTACATCATTATTGATTGTATGCCTTCTCTTGGAATGATGACAATTAACGCATTGGCATGTGCAGATTCTGTACTGATACCCGTGCAGGCAGCATATCTTCCGGTCAAAGGCTTACAGCAGCTGATCAAGACAATCGGTAGGGTAAAGAAGCAGCTGAATCCAAAGCTCAAGATTGAAGGAATACTTTTAACTATGGTTGATAACAGAACTAATTATGCCAGGGATATTTCCCTGATGGTGTATGATACCTATTCTGCATCAATCAAGGTATTTGGAACAGAGATACCGATGTCAGTAAGGGCATCAGAGGTCAGTGTGGAGGGTGGAAGCATCTATTCCTATGATCCAAAGGGAAAAGCAGCATTTGCTTATATGGCATTAACTAAAGAAGTATTGAAGGAGGCAGAGTAATTATGGCAAGCAGAGTAGCAGGAAAGATTAAATTACAGTCAGTAGATGAATTATTAGGAGTACCGGAGATTGCCGGTACTCAGGAAGTAGAGATTGGAAGAATTCATGCGTTTCCGAACCATCCGTTTAAGGTGCTGGATGATGAAAAGATGGACACTTTGGTTGATAGTATCAGGGAAAATGGCATCCTGAATCCAGTAATTGTAAGACCTGATCAGAGCGGAAATTATGAAATGATATCTGGACATCGCAGGTTACACGCAGCAAAGATTGTGGGATTGAAAAAGGTCCCGGCTATCGTAAAGGAAATGTCTGATGATGAAGCAATTATAAAAATGGTGGATGCTAATATTCAGAGGGAAGAGATACTTCCGAGTGAAAGGGCATTTAGCTTTAAGATGAAGATGGAAGCTATGAGCAGACAAGGACAACGTAATGATCTCACTTCGGGACAAAATGTCCCTAAGTTGACGTCAGATGTTATTGGTGAAGAAAATGGTATGAGCGGACGTCAGGTAAAAAGATATATTAGACTGACAGAACTAATCCCCGAATTATTGGAATGCACAGATAATAAGAAAATTGGGCTGGTAATGGCAGTAGATCTTTCATATCTTGATGAACAGGTACAGAAATGGGTATATGAATATTTTAAGGAAAATGGATTTTTGAAGCCGGTACAGGTTGAAGCATTGAAGAATTATTCTAACTTATCCAATGTAACACAATTCAGTGTCATTTCTATAATGAATGATGCATTACCGAAGAAGAGCAAGGAATCAAAGCTATCTTTTTCAGCAAAGAAACTGGATAAATATTTTCCACCGCAGTATTCAACGAAAGAACGTGAAAATATAATCATTCAGTTATTGGAACAGTGGAGTGCAGATCAGGTACAGTCAGAGTAGAAATATAATTATGATGTTTCAGAAGTGTAGAAACGGCACTTCTGGAACAGGAAGGAGATTCAAATGGAAGACAGAATAAGACTATCCTATTTCTATGGAAAGGAAGCGGATCAGTTTTCATTTTATAAGATACCGAAGTTATTATTTACCGAAGAATATTTCAAAAAAATATCAGTGGAGGCAAAGGTGTTGTACGGACTGATGCTGGATAGGATGTCACTATCTATGAAAAATCAGTGGATGGACGATGAAGGGAGAGCTTACATATATTATTCGCTTGAAGATATCATGGAGGCTCTGGGATGCAGTAACAAAAAGGCAATATCTATAATGAAAGAATTGGACACGGATGCTGGTATAGGTTTGATTGAAAAGAAGCGTCAGGGGCAGGGAAAACCGACCATGATTTATCTAAAACAGTTTATGGTGCAGGATGTTCAGAAGTGTAGAAATTACACTTCTGAGCAAAAAGCGGTAGTTTCAGAAGTGAAGAATTTACATATCTTGAAGTGTAAAAATGCCATGTCTAGAAGTGAAGAAATTACACTTCCAGAAGTGAAAAATATTCACACTAATAAGAATAATATAAATAATACTGAGTTAAGTAATACTGAATCTTATCTTATCGTATCCGGAAATGATGAGATAGGATCTGACGTACAGGCACATGCAGAACTTATCAGAGATAATATTGATCTGGATATTCTGTTAGAGAGATATCCGTTTGACAAAGAGTTACTTAATGGCATCTTTGATCTGATTTTGGAAACAGTGTTATGCAGGAACAATGAAATTGTAGTGGCATCCAATAAATATCCGGCAGAGCTGGTCAGAAGTAAATTTCTGAAACTGACCAGTTCGCATATTGAATATGCAATGGGATGTATGAAATCAAATACCACAAAAGTGCATAACATCAAGAAATATCTGCTGGCAACATTGTTCAATGCACCAAGTACAATCAGTGGTTATTATCAGGCAGAGGTTAACCATGATTATCCCCAGTTTGCTGTAAGTGGCAAATAATGACTTGACGTATACGGATTTCGTGTATATAATCAAATTAACAAATAGACACGGATTCCGTATATGGAGGCAGATATGAGCAATTTTGAAAATTATGATTTTATATTACCTGATGGAGTAGTAATTGAAAATGAAAAGTTTGACAAAGAAGGAAGGAAGAAAAGAATGTCTGCTATGTGTGTAAAGGTCCGTGAACAGACAAATATGAACAGAAAAGAATTTGCTGAATGGCTTGGAATTCCGTATAGAACGATGCAGGACTGGGAGAGAGGAGTAAGTGAAGTTCCCGATTACGTATTAAAACTGATAGATTACAAGGTAAAAAATGAGAAGAAGGAAGGGAGATTAGAATAATGTTTGTGATGAAATTACTAGGAAAAATTATTGCGTTACCGATGATCCTTGTATTGACTATTTTATTTTATGTGGTGACGATTTTATCGAGAATATATGGATTGGCGGCAATAGCGTTTAATCTAGCTATTATGTTATGTGCAATTATCGCATTAGTGTTACAGCAATGGAATAACTTTGGGATAGCAGTTGCTATTCTGGTGATAAGCTATTTAATAATGGGTGCATGGGATGTTATTGCAGGTATGTTTGTATGTGCAAGAGATTTTTTTGCCAGGGTACTATTTGCATAATGCAGAATCTGATGAAAAAAACCAGAAAAACACCGTTATAATGATATGTTTTGCAGTTACTGTGATACTAGGTCTGATATCGTGGAAAGGAATAAAAGCTAAGGAATCTGAATAACTGCGACGAACGACTACGGTTTGACTACTATTTTGTTACAAATGACTACGGTTTGACTACTATTTTGACTCTTTTTTTCTGAATAGGGGTGTGATAATATTATCATAGACAAATGAGACATGAAACGCGAGAGCGGTCTGTCATTTGTTTCTCTTTTGCAAAAGAATATGGATCAAGAATGAAGCGTCAGCTCATTACCGGATCGGTGATGGGTATGGCGCTTTTTTGATGCAAAAATCAGGTGACGACCTGAATAATAAAATCAGGAGGAAATTGCATGGCATATGAATATGACCATGACTGTCCGTTTGAAGCCTTCATCACCAATCTTGGAAAATACAACGAGGGTGAGCTGGTCGGCGAATGGGTGAAGTTTCCCACCACATCAGAAGAACTGCAAAAAGTATTTGAACGAATTGGAATCGGCTCAAAAGATGATTTCGGTAATCCTTATGAAGAATGGTTCATTAGTGATTATGACTGTTATGTTGATGGGCTGTATGAAAAGCTGGGAGAATATGAAAACCTGGATGAACTCAATTATCTGGCTTCCAAGCTCGATGAGCTGGATGATCATGATTATAACCATTTTCAGGCGGCAATGCAGATCAGTGATTATACAGGCAGCATTAAAGATGTGATCAATCTTATTGATAACCTGGATAAGTATGAAATCTATCCGGGAGTAGAAAGCAATGCTGATCTGGGACATTATTATATCGAAGAACTCGGTATGATGGAAGTTCCGGATTATCTTGCTGATTACATTGATTATGAGGCCTACGGCAGAGATGTGGCCATTAACGAAATGGGACAGTTTACAGATTATGGATATGTGAGAGATACACAGGAATCTTTTACAGAATATTATGATGGAGACCGTGAGAACATCCCGGATGAATACAGGGTTATGGATTTTATGGTTTCTGGTGAGAAAGAGAGGAAAACTATGAATTACGAAACATTTAAGCAGGAATTTGCAGAGGATATCAAAGAAAAGCTCTATGAGAGAGGCTATGATGATGTAAGGATCAGCTTCAATAATGTGGAGAAGACAAATCAGAATTATGAAGCTATGTCGGTTGTTCAGGAAGGCAGCAATGTGGGTGTCAATTTCAATATTGAGAATGCCTTTGCAAACTATGAGCACACGGATGATTATGCCGGAGTGCTTGCCAGTGCAACAATGGTAATTGCTGATGGTCTTGACAGAGCCCCTGCTATTGATGTAAGTGCTCTTATGGATTATGAGAACATGAAAGAGAAGCTTTCTGTGGAAGTTATTTCAGCGGAGGCAAACGCTGATCTGCTTGCCAACGTACCGCATGACAGAATGGAAGATCTGGCAGTTGTATATCGTTTTGTGATGGAGAGCAGCGAAGATGGACGTGCATCTATTCTGGTCACCAACAATCTGATGGATCGTATGGGAGTTTCCCATGAACAGCTCAGGGCAGATGCTCTGGAGAATTCACCGGAGATCAGACCGGTAGTAATCATGGGAATGAATGAGGTCATGAAGGAAATGATTGGACCAGAAGTATATGAGATGTTTGGAATTCCGGATGATGCGGAGGAAACTATGTACGTTGCAACAGTACCTGATAAGAATTCCGGAGCGGGAGTAATTGCCTATCAGGATTTCATGGATCAGGCAGCAGAAAGAGTTGGCGGAGATTTCTTTGTGCTTCCGTCTTCCATCAATGAGATCCTTTTGGTTCCCGATAATGGAGACATGACAGCTGATGCGCTCAGGGATATGGTAAAGGATGTGAATGCCAAGGAGGTAAGCCCGGAGGAAAGACTTTCTGATAATGTCTACCATTACGATTCCAAGGATCATGTCTTTGAACTTGCAGAGAAGTTTGAGGCAAGACAGCAGGAAAAGAAAACGGAGATTGATGAAAAATCAGAAGAGAAAGGATCCGTATTAAAAGATCTGAAGGATAAGCAGAAGGAAGCAGCTGCAAAGCCTCCGGTAAAGGATGCTGCGGAAAAAGCAGCAAAATCAAAAGGCAGAGAAGTATTATAAAAAATAGGATTGTGTCAGCCTGTGGTGATTGCCACGGGACTGGCACTTTTTTGATGGGAAGGAATGGTGATTACAGTGGCAGGAGCACATAAGGATACAAGCAGACAGAATGGAAAGAGTTACAGCGGAATTGGTGGAAGACCACCTATAAGTCATCCGCAGAATTGCAGCCATGAGTGTCCGTATGGTCATGATAAATCGTTCTGTTTTCCATGCTATAAAAAGCTGGTGGAAGACATGAGAAAGAAAAAGGAAACAGGAAATGGCATTTGATTATTTCTATGGGGCACAGTCACAGCAGTTTGCATTTTACCGGATTCCCAAGGTGCTGTTTACAGATAACCGGTTCCAGAATATTTCCACAGAGGGAAAGGTTCTTTACGGGCTCTTGTTGGACAGGGTATCTCTGTCAATGGAAAACGGCTGGATTGATGATGAGGGAAGAGTGTATATCATTTTCACCCTGACAACTATAAGACAGGCAATGAACTGTGCAGAAAAATCAGCAATCAAGTATCTGACGGAGCTGGAGGAGTTTGGTCTGATTGAAAGGATCCGGCAGGGATTTGGCAAGCCGGCACTGATCTATGTAAAGAATTTCATAGACCAGCAGAATTTACAGGTCAGGACCAGTAAAAATTACAGTTCACCACCAGTAAAAGTTACAGGTCAGGACCTGTATAATTTACAGCCTAATTATACTTATAACAATAATACTGATTTTAATAATACTAATCCTATCTTATCAGCGGATGAGGATAGGATGGGATATGAGAAGTATTTCATGGAACAGCTCAATATTGAGGCTTTGAAACAGGATTATCCATATGACAGAGAAATGATAGACGGCATCATGGAGATTATTCTGGATGTTGTGTGTTCCAAAAGAAAGACCATTTGTATTGCCGGGGATGTGAAATCAGTAAATGTGGTAAAGGGGCGGTTCATGAAGCTGAACATGGAGCATATCCGCTATGTAATGAACTGTATGCAGAAAAACACTACCAAGATCAGGAGCATCAAGCAGTATATGCTGGCAGCACTGTATAACGCACCGGCAACAATAGACAGCTATTATCGTGCAGAGGTTAATCACGATATGGCAGAAGGAAAAATATAGCAGAGGAGAGACAAAGATGGATATGGAGAAAATCATGGCATATGTTGAGAAGATTGCAGAAAACCTGGAAGGACTGGTTTGTGCAATCGGATGTGACAGTATGCCTTCTGATGGGGCAATTTATGTAGATGGCGAACAGAAGGTGAATTATATCAGTACCAGGGAAGCATTAAGGATCCTTGATGGATTTGGAAATAACAGTGCGTCAGTAATGATTGGAAAATCAGATTATATTCTGATCTATGACGCAAGCAGAAAGCTGGTCATTGACGGGGAGGCATACCTTCCGTCCGGGTATCTGGTCATGAAGTCCTGTAATGGATTACAGGCGATTGATGATGAGGATATTGCGGATGTGATCGCAGCTTTGAAAAGCAGGATGACAATGCTTGCACTTGGAAAATACAGAATTCAGGCATACCAGCTGGGATAGGAGGCGGCAGATGAATAACAAACCGTGGGCTTATGTAACATCTGCCTGGAGTGCAGACAGGAGCAGAGCCAAAAGGTCTGCAAAACGATATTGCAGAAAATTATATGAAGCAGGCTACACACCAATCTGTCCGCTTTTATCATTGCCGGAGGTAATTGATACCAGTAATGCAGATGAGTACAAGGATTATATGGATATGTCAGAAGATATGTTAAGAAGATCCAGAATTCTCGTGGTTTGTGGTTCAGCGGTGGATGATACGGTGCTTACAGATATAGCAATAGCCAACCGCTTTCATGTAGCTTCATCCACTATGAGGGGAGTCCTCGGTGTGGATAAGAATAAAAAAGAACAGTAACTTTGTGGATACAGCCTTCGGGCTGTTTTTTTGATGGAAAGGAGTGAGAAAACTGGTTCATGAAGAAGTTGACAGGGAGATTTCAGATAAGGCAGTGCATCTGGCATATCGATTTGCTGGAAAGCCAACGGCGAAGGCTTTTTTCAAGGCGCTAAGCGTTTTTCCTGGAATGCCGGTAAAGGCTGCCGGGAGAAAAGCAATCCATGATATTGGACAAAAGATACATCCAACGGAAGGAAAGCAGTCAGTAAAAACGCTGATTCGCCAGGGACAGGGAGTATCAAGCATACCGCTGGCTGATGAAGGAATGAAGGACTTTCAGAAAATTGCAAGAAAATATGGTGTTGATTTTGCAATCGTTAAGGACAAAAATCAGGAACCACCTATTTATACTGTTTTCTTCAAGGCAAAAGATACAGATGCCATCACAAGGATTTTGCAGGATTATTCTGCAAAACAGGTCAAGAAGCCTTCCGTAGAGAAGACCAGTGTTCTGGAGAAACTTAAAAAATTCAAGGAGATTGTGGCGGCAATCCCGAAGAAGGTAGCAGAGAAAAAGAAGGAGAGGTCGCGATGAATACAAAACAGTTGAAAAAGCAGCTGATCCTGAATATCCCCTATATCATTCTGGGATTGCTTGCAACAAATCTTGGTGAGGCATGGAGAATTGCAGCCGGAGAAAATGCATCGGAAAAGGTTCAGAGTCTGGTCCTTGATGGTGTATTTGCAACGGCTTTTTCTAATCCTCTGCCGAGCCTTTATCCGGGTGATCTGCTGGTGGGAATTGCCTGCGGGGCAGCACTCAGGCTTGCAGTATACCTGAAAGGAAAGAACGCTAAGAAGTTCCGGCACAATGAGGAATATGGTTCTGCCAGATGGAGTGCATAATCTTAACTGTAAACAACGACTTTATGGACGCAGGAGGATATGCACATGAGCAATTACAATAAAATCACAGCCCTTTACTCCCGCCTTTCCGTAGGCGACGAAGACAGGGACGGCGGCGAGAGCAACAGCATACAGAACCAAAAAATCTTTTTAGAGAACTACGCCAAAGGACAGCACCTAACCAATATCCGCCACTACATTGACGACGACGAAAGCGGCAGGTTCTTTGACCGTTCCGCTTATTCCCGCATGATTGAAGATGTGGAAAGCGGCAAAATCGGTGTCTGCATTATGAAAGACCTTACCCGCTGGGGGCGCGACTATCTCCAAGTTGGCAACGCTATGGAGATTTTCAGACGGAACAATGTACGCTTTATCGCAGTCAACAACGGTATAGACAGCGAAAACCCCGACACATTAGAGTTTGCCCCCTTTATCAATATCATGTCGGAGTGGTACGCAAAGGACATCAGCAAGAAAGTGAAAACGGGCATTAAGACCAAAGGCATGAGTGGAAAGCCGATTGCCACCGAAGCCCCTTACGGCTATGTCAAAGACCCGGACAACAAGGATTTTTGGATAATCGACGAGGAAGCCGCCGAGGTTGTCCGTTTGATTTTCCGTCTGTTTATCGGCGGGAAAAACCGCAACCAAATCGCCGTGCATCTGACACAGGAGCAAATCCCAACCCCCACTTTCTACATGAAAGACCGCGGGCGGGGAACTTGTAAAAATAAGACGCTCAACGAGGATAACCGTTACAAGTGGAACAAAGCCACGCTGACCCATATCCTCACGCGGCAGGAGTATTGCGGCGATGTAGTCAACTTCAAGACCACAAAGCATTTCCGGGATAAGCGAAACCACTATGTAGACAGAAGCCAGTGGCACATCACAGAAAATGTGCATGAGCCGATTATTGACCGCACCGACTTTGAAAATGTGCAGCGGATTTTGGAAAACGCACCTGTCAAACGCCCCAACGGGGACGGAGAAATCCACCCTCTGTCCGGCTTGCTTTTCTGTAAAGACTGCGGTGCAAAAATGCACATTCGCATAGATTACCGAAACGGCGGCAAGCGCCATGTTGCCTATTGCAGCGAGTACCACAAGGGAAAAGCCAAAAATCCCAAGTGCAGCTCCCCGCACATCATGGACGCGGATCTGCTTATGCAGACCGTCGCAGATGTGCTGAAAAAAATCGCGGAATACTCTATCAGCAACCGGGCAGAGTTTGAAGCCTTAGTGAAAAAGAGCCTTGCCATGCAGCAGACCGACAAGACAAAGAAACAGCAGAAGCGTATCCCGCAAATCACGACGCGCCTTGAACAGATTGACAAGGTGCTGAATAAACTTTATGAGGACAACGCGCTGGGTACTATCCCACAAGACCGCTATGAGCAGATGTCGCAGAAGTATTCCGAAGAATACTACTCACTGAAAGCCGAGCTTGAACAGCTTAGGGAACAGCTATCCGCTTTTGAGAACGCGGGAGGACGGGCGCAGAAGTTTGTAAAGCTGATAGACCGTTACGCTGACTTTACCGACCTTACCCCGACTATCCTCAACGAGTTTATCAGCCGGATTGAAGTGCATGAGCGTGACAAGAAAAGGGCGAAACAGGCTATTCAGCATATCGGGATATATTTTAACCATATCGGCAGATTTGAAAATGAACTGACACAGCTTGCAGAGCCGACAGAGCAGGAAATCCGGCAAATGCGTGAGGAAATCGAAGAAGCAAGAAAGGAAAAGAGCCGCGCCTACCACCGCAACTATTCAAGAGAATACCGGGCGAGAAATCTTGAAAAGAGGCGGGAGTACGACCGTATCAAAGCGCGGGAATATCGGGCGAAGAAAAAGGCGCAGGCTGCCGCCGCACTGTCCGCACCATAAAACAGAATAGCAACATCATAGAGGGATTTTCCGAACTACGGGAAGTCCCTTTTTTACGCCCGGAGAAAGGAGTAACCTATTGACAGAAAAGAAAGGAACACCCACCCCGCCGACCAAACCGGACGGAGTTATCACGACACAGAGAAACGGGCAGACCATTGTTGCGGAGCTGTTTTTTAACCACAACGCCACAGAAACATTCTCCGACAAGCTGCTGAAAACGATACTTGCCGACAGTCTGCGTTTTTCTGCGTCTGACGGTCAAGAGCCGGAAAAAACAGAAATCTTGCGATAACAGCCGCCCCGACGATACATTCCCCGTTTGGGCGGTTTTTATCGTCAAAAACGCAGTTTTCCCCAAGTCAAGAGCCGAGGAAAACACCCGAAAAACACCCCTATTGCGTAACAGGGACGCAGAAAGGAGCTTGCATGAGAACAGGGCTTACCAAACAGGAAAAGACCACCGATATATGGTTTGACGAGAAAGACCCCCTTATCCATATCCGCACCCACAACACCAACCTCAAAAAGCGGCTTGCCGCTTATGCCGAGCAGTACCCCGACGAGTGCTACCAGACCGACACAGACCACGAAACAGGCTGCATGGAGTTTGATATTGCAAAGGGGCGTTTCTCTTTCCGTCTGACCGCCCCATACAATGAGCAACGCCGGAGAGCCGCCAGCGAAGCGGCGAAAGCTAACGCAAGCAATCTCACGCGAAGTGTGGTATAATTTTTTGAAAAAGTTTGAGATTTGATGTAGTATTCGTCGTTAAAACCGTAGTATATAGGTGAAGCCGGAGAGGAGGCGGTGCAATGATAGAGGATGAAAAAATCATAGAAATGTTTTTTGAACGTTCAGAACAAGGCATACGGGAGTTGGATATAAAATACGGAACAGTCTGCCACAATCTTTCCTATCATATCGTAGGAAGTAGGCAGAACGCAGAGGAATGTGTAAACGACGCTTATTTAGGTGTATGGAACACTATTCCCCCTGCACGACCTAACCCACTTTTATCCTATGTTCTGAAAATCGTTCGGAACATTTCAATCAAAATTTATTGGAGAAAGGAAGCAGCCAAACGAAGCAGCCATTACACGATTGCTTTGGAGGAAATTGAAACCTATGTAGCAGATACTCACACAGTAGAAGCAGAAATTGAAGCTAAAGAATTAGCCCGTATCATTGAAAGTTTTTTAGATACGCTGACTACTGAAAACCGCGTTATTTTCATGCGCCGCTATTGGTTTTCTGACAGCTACAAAGACATAGCCGAGGTTGTGGGGCTTTCAGAGAAAAATGTCTCTGTCCGGCTGACCCGTATCCGCGAAAAGATGAAACAATATTTAATTGAAAGAGAGGTCTTTATATGAACGCAAAGAAGTTTTCCGACGCTATGAGCGAGCTTGACAACAAATACATTGACGAAGCCCTTAACTATAAGAAAAAGGTCAAGAAGCCCATTTGGATTAAATGGGGAGCTATGGTAGCCAGTTTGCTCCTTGTTTTTACCATGTCTGTTCCAGCATTAGCGGCAGCAGATTTTGGACCAGCTTATAATCTACTCTACAAGGTATCTCCGGCAATTGCCCAAAAGTTAAAGCCTGTTAGTATGTCCTGCGAGGATAATGGGATTAAGTTTGAAGTAATTTCGGCTTATGTTGAGGGTAGCGAAGCAAAGATTTTTATTTCCGTACAAGATATTGACGGAGATAGAATTGATGAAACGACAGATTTGTTTGATAGCTTTAGTATCAATACACCTTTTGATTGTAGCAGTTCGTGTGAAAATATAAGCTATGACACCGAAACAAAAACCGCCACTTTCCTAATTTCTATATCACAATGGAATGAAAAAGACATTATTGGTGAGAAAATTACTTTTTGTGTCCGAGAAATGCTGAGCAATAAGCAGGAATATGATGCGATATTGACAGATTTGGATTTGACCCAAATTAGTGCTACACCAAAAACAATTACCCCGACTCAAATTTGGGGTGGTGGGGGAACAAACTACAATGAAATGGAAAACAATTTTCAGGCATTGAAAACAACAGGTATTCTGTGTTCCCCTATTGCTGAGGTAGATATTACAGCCATGGGATATGTGGATGGGAAATTGCATATACAAGTCAAGTACGAGGATAGTTTAGAAACGGATAATCATGGCTATATCTATTTCAAAAATGACAAAGGAGAGGAAATCCACTGTATCGCAAATATTGCATTTTCTACTGATAGTGAACATCAAGAACGGTATGTGGAATATGTTTATGATTTGTCAGATGTTGATTTAACCCAATATAAAGTATATGGATATTTTGTTACGAGCGATACACATATCGAAGGAAATTGGAGTGTTACTTTCCCTTTAGAAAGCATAAGTCAATAAGTTTTCGTAGTTACCGATATAAATACAAACCAAATAATTCAATGAGAGCAGCCTTTTTCACACAAAAACGGCTGCTCTTTTCTATGCTATGAGCAGAAAGGAGCGATCAACCATGACAAAGCCAAGAGAGAAAACCCGCGAGGAACTGCAAGCCGAAATCGAGGACGGAAAAAAGAAAATCCGGCAGTTTGAGAACCGGGAAAAGGTGCTGCGGCAAAAGCTGTCGCAAGAGGAACGCCGGACACGCAGCCACCGCCTTATTGTCCGAGGCGCAGTCTTTGAAAGCATTGTGCCGGAAGCAAAGAACATGAGCGACGAGGAAGCCGCAGCACTTCTTAGGTTTGCACTGACGAGTGAGCTGGTACGGGAATATCTGAAAAAACGAGCCGAGAACGGGAACGCTGAATAAATCCCTTAGACACTAAGGGCGCACTTATACACCCTAACGGGCGTGTGCGCTCTGCCGAGGGCTTTATCTTAAGCACAGGGATTTTACCCCGCGCTACGATTGGCGGCTTTGCCGCAGACAGGGGACGCTACACTTCCCCTGCGACAGCTTGCGCTGTCTACCCTTTTGTGTACTTGCGGAAACCGAACACCTTGCTACGCAAGCTATTCATTTTCCACAAGTTTTATATCCGCTATACTGGAGGTGATACCCATAGCCATTTACCATTGTAACATCAGCATAGTCAGTCGGGGCAAAGGCAAATCAGCAGTTGCCGCAGCCGCCTACCGAAGCGGCGAAAAGCTGACAAACGAGTGGGACGGAATGACCCACGACTACACCCGCAAAGGCGGCGTTGTCCATACCGAAATCATGCTGCCGCCCCATGCCCCGCCCTCTTTCTCTGACCGTTCTACCCTATGGAACAGCGTGGAACTTTATGAGAAAGCCGGGAACGCCCAGCTTGCGCGTGAGATTGACGCAGCACTCCCCATAGAATTATCACGAGAGGAACAGATACGGCTTGTCCGGGAATACTGTTCCTCTCAATTTGTTTCTAAAGGAATGTGCGTGGATTTTGCTATCCATGACACCGACAGCGGCAACCCCCATTGTCATATCATGCTGACCATGCGACCACTTGACGAGCGCGGCGCGTGGGCGGCGAAGTCTAAAAAGGAATATGACCTTGATGAAAACGGGGAGCGCATACGCTTGCCGAATGGCAGATACAAGACCCACAAGGTTGACCTCACAGGCTGGAACGACAAAGGCAACGCCCTCTTGTGGCGCAAAGCGTGGGCTGATATTTCAAACAGCTATCTTGAACGCGCCGGAAGCACAGAGCGTATCGACCACCGCAGCAACGCCGAGAGAGGAATTGACGAGATACCTACTGTCCACATGGGCGTAGCCGCCTGTCAAATGGAGAAGAAAGGCATAGCCACCGAGAAAGGCGAACTGAACCGGGCTATCCGCAAATCAAACAGACTGATAAAGGAAATCCGGGCGCAGATCGGCAACCTCAAAGAATGGATTGCCGGACTGCTTGCGGCGTGGGAAACTTCCCCAAGAAAACAACAACCGCCAAAATCTCCGAACCTTGCAAATCTTCTGATGAAGTATTTGGGCGTTCAGAGGGAAAAGAGCCGGAAGTATTCGCAGAGCTGGCAGCACCAACACGCAGCCGACGAACTGAAAACCATATCACAGGCAGCCAATTATCTTGCGGAGCATGGTATCTCTACACTTGACGAGTTGGACGCTTCTCTTTCCTCTGTCAGTGATGAAGCCTTTTCTATCCGGGAGGGAATGAAAGCCGCCGAGCAGCGCATGAAAGAGCTGCAAAAGCTGATAGAGAACGGAGAGAATTATTTGCAGTATAAGCCCATTCATGCCGAACTAAAAAAGCTGAAAAACGGCTGGACGAACAAACGGGATAAGTATGAGGAAGCCCACCGCGCCGAGCTGACCTTATGGAACGCAGCAAGCCGCTATCTCCATGCAAATCTGACGGATACAAAGACGCTGCCTATCTCCAAATGGAAACAGGAATACGCCGACCTCAAAGAGCAGAGAGATACTGACTACACCAAACTGAAAGCTACCCGCGCCGAAGTTGCCGAGCTTCAGAAGATACGCAAGTGCGTCGATATTGCGCTGAAAGCCGAGCAGCCGGAGCAAACACAGAGCCGCACCAAGCGGCACGATATAGACCGCTGAAAGGAGTTGAAATTTTATGTATTACACCCAAGAACAAATAGACTGCGCCAACCAAGCCGACCTTGTTTCTTTTCTGCAAGGACAGGGCGAGCAGCTTACCCGCGCCGGACAGGAATACCGCTGGAAACGGCATGACAGCTTGACTATTCGGGGAAACAAATGGTACAGGCACAGCCAGAGCAAAGGCGGCGCACCCATTGATTTTGTCATGGAGTTTTTCGGAAAGAGCTTTACCGAAGCCGTAGAACTGCTGACAGGAGAAAAAGGCGCAGCACCGCCGCCGGACAGACCAAGCCCCGCGTCCTTTTCTGACTTTCGACTGCCGCCCCACAACACCGACAACCACATAGCGAGGAACTTCCTCACAGCCGCCCGCCACATTGATGAAGATGTGTCGGGCTTTTTCTTTTCCACCGGGGATATTTACGAGGAAGCCGCCCACCATAACGCCGTATTCGTAGGACGGGACGAGGACGGAGTACCACGATACGCCCACCAACGCGGCACAGCCGGGAACTTCCGGCTTGATGTGAAAGGCAGCGACAAAGCCTTTAACTTCTGCTATCGGGGCGAGGGCGAAAGATTGTTTGTCTTTGAAGCCCCTATTGACCTGTTATCTTTTCTCTGTCTGTTCAAAAAGGACTGGCAGAAGCAAAGCTATCTTGCGCTGGGTGGCGTGGGAGATAAAGCCCTTATGCGCTTTCTCTCTGACCGCCCGAACATCAAGACCGTATATCTCTGCCTTGACAGCGACCAAGCCGGAAACGACGCTTGTAGCCGCCTTGTGGAGCTTATGCCGGAGGGCTTGACCGTCCACCGCCTTATCCCTCTTTTCAAAGACTGGAACGAGGTGCAGACGCGCCGGGGCGAAATCACAGACGGGAAATATCTGCGGGAAGCTGTCTATGGATTGAAAGAACCGCCACAGGAAGAAACCGTTGAGATTATCCGCATGAGCGAGGTTGACACACAGACCGTTGAATGGCTATGGGAGCCGTATATCCCCTTTGGGAAAGTAACCATAGTACAGGGCAACCCCGGCGAGGGAAAGACCACCTTTGCGCTGCGCCTTGCCGCTGCCTGTACCACTGGCGGGACGCTTCCGGGCATGAAGCCCATACAGCCGTTTCAAGTTATTTATCAGACCGCCGAGGACGGTTTGGGAGATACCGTCAAACCCCGCTTGATAGAAGCCGCCGCAGACCTTGACCGGGTGCTTGTGATTGATGAAGCAAAACGGGAGCTTACCCTGTCCGACGAGCGCATAGAGAAAGCAATCATACAGAACGGGGCGCGTCTGATTATCCTTGACCCCATACAGGCGTATATGGGCGACAAAGCCGACATGAACAAGGCAAACGAGGTGCGCCCCATTTTTCGCCGCCTTGCCGAAGTTGCGGAGCGTACCGGGTGCGCCGTTATCCTTATCGGACACCTTAACAAAGCTGCCGGAGGACAGAGCGCATACAGGGGCTTAGGTTCTATCGACTTTAGAGCCGCAGCAAGGAGCGTCCTTTTAATCGGGCGCGTGAAGCGTGAGCCGAATGTGCGTGTTATCATTCACGACAAATCTTCCCTTGCGCCGGAGGGAAAGCCCGTTGCCTTTTGCCTTGACCCGGAAACAGGCTTTGAGTGGATAGGCGAATATGATATAACTGCCGACGAGCTGCTGTCCGGCGCGGGCGGCAACAACGCCACCAAAACCGAACAGGCTGAAAAGCTGATACTTGACCTACTGGCAGACGGAAAAGAGCTTGCCAGCGAGGACATAGAGAAAGCCGCAGCCGACGCGGGGATTTCTGCCCGTACTGTCCGGGCGGCAAAGAAAAACCTTGACGGGCGCATTACCTCAAAGCGTATCGGCGCAGCATGGTATCACGCCCTAAAAAAGTGAACTGGCAAAATCCAAGTGGCAAAACCCAGATACCTTGCCACTTTGCCACTTCGCCACTTCAACCATAATCCCACAGCCCCATGTATGACCGCGTGGGGCTTTATCGTGGAAAAAAGAGCATATGTCGCGTCAATAACTCTAAAAAGCACTTGACAAAACGCTTCATGGGGCAGACATGCGGATATTGAGCCATTTGAGGATCCTGTGTTTGCAAACAATGTGATTCTGTCACAGTCAGAAAGGATTACCATGAGCAGTAGACCGAAGATTCCGAAGTATGCCAGAAATAAGAATGTTCTGGTAGTCGGTGGATCAGGTTCAGGTAAGACACGGTTTTTTATAAAACCAAACCTTTTACAGATGCATTCATCCTATGTGGTGACGGATCCGAAGGGAGGTCTGGTCAATGAAGTGGGAAATGCCCTTTATAAGAACGGGTACCGGATGAAGGTATTTAATACCATCAACTTTTCAAAATCAATGCACTATAATCCTTTTGCCTATCTCCATTCTGAGAAGGATATTCTGAAACTGGTGACAACGCTGATCGCCAATACAAAAGGGGAGAGCAAAGGCGGGGATGATTTCTGGCTCAAAGCGGAGACGCTGCTTTATACTGCGTTGATTGGATATATTCATTATGAGGCACCGGAAGAGGAACAGAATTTTTCAACACTGCTTGAAATGATCAATGCAATGGAAGTCCGTGAGGATGATGAGGAATTCAAGAATCCGGTGGATATGATGTTTGATGAACTGGCAGAACAGAATCCGGATCACTTTGCTGTAAGACAGTATGCCAAGTACAAGCTGGCAGCAGGAAAGACGGCCAAGTCCATTCTGGTAAGCTGTGGTGCAAGACTGGCACCGTTTGATATCAAGGAACTCAGAGACCTGACTGCTTATGATGAACTGGAGCTTGATACTCTGGGAGATGAGAAGACGGCCCTGTTCCTGATCATGTCAGATACAGATGGAACCTTTAACTTCCTGATTTCCATGATCTATACACAGATGTTTAATCTTCTGTGTGAGAAAGCGGATGATGTGTATGGTGGAAGATTACCGGTACATGTAAGATGTCTGATTGATGAGGCGGCGAATATCGGCCAGATACCTAATCTGGAGAAGCTAGTCGCAACAATCCGAAGCCGAGAAATATCGGCATGCCTGGTATTGCAGGCCAAGTCGCAGCTGAAAGCGATTTATAAGGATAACGCTGATACGATCATCGGCAACATGGATTCACAGATTTTTCTTGGTGGTACGGAACAGACCACTTTGAAGGATCTGAATGCGATTCTGGGAAAAGAGACAATCGATATGTATAATACAGGTCAGTCTAAAGGATCACAGGAAAGCTACAACATGAATTACCAGAAACTTGGTAAGGATCTTATGACAATGGATGAACTGGCGGTCATGGACGGCTCAAAATGTATTGTGCAGGTCCGTGGTGTAAGACCTTTCTTATCCGATAAATATGATCTGACGCAGCATCCGAATTACAAGCTGACGGCAGATTATGATAAGAGGAATTACTTTGATGTAGTAAAATTTCTCAGCCACAACTTAATACTGAAAGCAGATGACGAATATCAGGTCATCGATGTAACTGAGTAAAGAGCTCTTTCCATCCGGCGATAAAGGCCGGGAGGCAAGAGCTTTTACTATATTCCCGAACAGGAAATGAAAGTATTTCCAGATGGGGAGTAAATATGCGCGCATAGCCGGGATCACTGCAGGGAGACCGGCAGTAACTATAAACCGCCCTTTGGTCAGGGCAGAAGGAAAAAGTATATCACACATAAATCATTTAATGGAGGAATTTGAATTATGGCATTTTTTACAAGCGCAGTAGGAACCTTACAGACACTTGTTATCGCTCTCGGAGCCGGACTTGGAATCTGGGGAGCGATTAACCTTATGGAAGGCTACGGAAACGATAATCCCGGAGCGAATGCTCATGGTTGGTAAAGAAGCAACAATAAATTAGATATGACAGTACCCCTGCTATTCCGTATAATTTGGGGAACACTCCATGTTTCTGCATTTACAGAAATTGAAAATCAAACACGGTCACGCTATAATATATTTTGTTGATGTTATCTTCAAATATTTTTTGTAACAAAATGTTACTTGCCTACTCTTATTGCTGAAAGGAGGTGTGCATAATTGAATACCCCTAATTTTAGTGACATATATACCTTATATTTTGAAGATGTATATAAATATCTGTTAGCTCTTTGCCACGATGAAGAACTTGCAGAAGAATTAGCGCAAGATACTTTTTTTAAGGCTATGAAAAGCTATGAGAACTTTCGAGGTGACTGTAAAATAACGACTTGGCTGTGCCAAATTGCGAAGCATTCATTTTTCTTGTATGAGAAGCACAGGAAAAGAAATATCGACCTTAATTCTGTAGAGAATGAAATAGTTGATACTAATTCCATAGAGATTTTGTTAGGACAAAGAGAGCAGGCGTTTGGAATACATAAACTGCTACACAATTTACCAGAGCCATATAAGGAAGTCTTTTCTTTACGGGTGTTAGGAGAATTAAGTTATCAGGATATAGCAAAACTTTTTGGTAAAACAGAAAGTTGGGCAAGAGTAACCTTTCATAGAGCTAAATTAAAAATCATTGAACAAGTAAAGGAGGAAAGTTATGAGTAAAATTTCATGCGACATCATTCAAGATATGTTGCCGCTGTATTATGATGAAGTTTGTTCAGCAGACAGCAGAAAAATGATTGAGGAGCATTTGCAGGAATGTGAAAAGTGTTCCAATATTTTTCAGAAGCTAAAAACAGAATGTGTGGTTGATACAAAGGAAAATGCTGAAAGCATACAAAGCAGTGTCATGGGGAAGATGGCACATTCATGGAAACGTTCACTATTAAGGTCATTTATCATAGGAATTGTAATAACGACTATCGTCCTTACAGCGATATTTGGAACATATTATGCCTTGTTTATAAGACAAAATAGCATGGTAAGCCCAGAGCAAATTTCAATCTCGGCATATTCACTGACCGATGAACAGATTACTTTTAGATTAGAACTACTTGACGGATACTGTGGAGGAACAATTAAGACTTACACAGACGAAAATAGAAACTTGTATATTTCTGTATTAAGAACGGTTATCAAAGAAGAATTATCCGATGGAGAAACCGAAATAATGAATTATGGGTTTAACCATGAAAAAAAGGACTACATTGCTGTATATTATGGTACACCTAATAATTGTGAGCTTATTTGGAAGAAAGGCGATTTATTACCTACTGCACCAAAAGATATTTTCGAGTAAAGCTGCATAAAATTTGAGGGTAGCTATCTTTGTGTGAGGTAGCTACTCTTTATACTTTAGAGCTTAAAAAACTGCAAATCATGTGTAACATTCTGTGATGGTGCTGCTCTTATGGGTGAAAGGAGGAAAACACTATACTATACTTATCAACTTGCAAAAAGAAAGGATTTAATATTATGATGAAACAGAAAAAAATAATTGTTCCTATTCTCACTCTTGCCGTAATGCTTTTGATGGTTGGTGGCGTATATGCTGTTTTTTCTTCAACTCAACCTGAAAAAAGCAAAGCTGAAAATGTTCGGGATACCACTGACCAAGACTATGAAAAAGGGCTTACGGAAGAACAAAAGGCATTTAATGAACTAATCAACAAACAGATTTACGAAGAAACTGCTAATAACTTAGAACAGTATGAGCAATACGGTTTAACCTATAATTCTGACGAAAACCAGCTGTTTTTTAATGGTAAGTCAGTCTGCTATTTTGCTGATAACCGGGCTACCGATGGAACTTTTGAAGGAACTGAGGTACACTCTGCAAACGGTGATATTGGCATTATTACAGAAAGAGATAGAAATGGAAATATAACTAGTCTAAAACAGATGGAAATCCCAGAATTAACAGATTTTCTTGAAAAGTCGTGGAAAGAAAAATAATTTCTTTAGGTAAGTGATTAAAACACAAATAGCAAACCCAACCGGAGCAGTCAACGGTCAAGATGAACGGGCTAAAGCCCGCCGTTGACAGCCCCGCCCGGTTTCGCAAATGGGTAATCAAGGGGCGACAGCAAAAAATGCTGCCGCCCTTTGTCATCACAAAAAGCAACCATCAACCAGCCACAACTCTTTGCGGAGGGAAGGGGGAATTTCCTATGACTTGCACAGAAGAATACAAAGAGCATATCGAGTACACATTCCACGCTTTTTGTAAAATTGTTATCCGCAATGCCAGCTACACAGCGCTGCGGACATGGAGCAGGAAACACAAAAGAGAAATATCCCTTGACTACATCACAGATGAAAAGCACTATCCTTTAGGCACGACAGATGAATATTTCAAAGCCCCGGAGCCGGACGAGGAATACATCGTCCATCTTTGCGGCGATACCGTTATCCTAAGCAATGGGCTGCTGGTACAAGCCCTCTCCCGTCTACCAGCGCAGAAGCAGGAAATGCTCTATCTGTCCTTTTTCAAGCGTATGCCGCAGCATGAAATCGGCAGACGGTACGGACGCAGCCGCAGTGCAGCGGGCTACCATATCCGCCCTCAATAATCTCTACGCTGATATTCTTTTCGGTGTTATTTTTATTGTTCCAAATTTCAATGGTATCCGGCTGTGTGAGCCAAAAACCGCTTGTTGAGTAGGTTGTGCCGTAGAAATCGTTGTACTTTTCGACCGTAAACAGGCTCTTGTCGGCAGGGGTTATTCCGAGCGACTTGCATATTTCCGTATAACCCGTATATGCACCTGTCGTTGTCCAATGATGGTCGGTTTTGTAGTAAAGCTGTGTGCCGTTTGCATAGGCATTTTTGAATGCGGAACGCAAATCCACAAAATCCGCACCGCTTTCGGTAAGCACTTTCTGTGCGTTCTCGATTTTTTCGTCATCTGTATATGTATCGTGAACCGCAGGAAGAACATCATTTGCGATGTAGCCTGTTGACGGCACAAGTGTTACCGTTACGGGAACATCGACTGATTTCGCAAAATCTGCGATTGTCTGCACATTGCTCTCAAGTGTGTCGGTATCAAGTATCGGCTTATTTATAAGGTAGCCGTTCTTACAATTATAAACACCGTCTGCGCCGTTGTTGCCGACAGAGAGATTAAAGTATGCGTTTGCGCCTACCCATTGGGTACGCATAGGAAAATGGTCGGCAAAGTATTTTTCAAAATCAGTACCGAATTTGCCGTCAAGCACAGAATTTACCGACACTGTCGGGAATTTCTGCAAATATCTCTTTTCGCTTGAGCTGTAGTCGGCTTTCGGATTTATTAAAAACCAAATTGCAAAGCCGAATATAAAAATTATAAATACAAAGCTCGGCAGATGGCGGCAGACAGGCTTTGAGGATTCCATATGTTTTGCTGAATGTTTTGCTGCATATTTCATAAAGACTCTCCTTTCCTACCGTTAAAATCTGAAATATAGGAACGGGTTATAGCTTTGGTTTACAAGTGAGGCTGTGCAAAGTACAAGCACTGCTGCCACAAACGCGGTCTGCGCAAAACCGATATACTTTGTATTCTGTACCTTTGCATAAAGCTTTGCCGCAAGCGGTGTGCTTGCAACAGCCGCTGCAATGATAAGCGGCAAATATGAAAGTATAAGATTTAAAGCCTGCTCTCCGCAGATACCGTTGCCGAAGTTAAACAAATCTCCGAGGAATGTACCGAGCTTGCTCATATCTGTAAAGTAGAAAAGTCCCCAGCCGATAACTACTATAAACATTGTGTAGATATGCTGAATTGCCGACGGCAGTTTGTCGAGAACCTTTTTGAAAACAAACTTTTCAAAAATAAGCAAAACGCCGTAGTAAAGTCCCCATAATACAAAGTTCCATGACGCACCGTGCCAAATACCCGTAAGTCCCCACACAATGAGGAGGTTAAGCACCTGTCTTTTTACGCCCTTTCTGTTGCCGCCGAGCGGAATATAAACATATTCCTTAAACCATGTTGAAAGTGAAATGTGCCATCTTCTCCAAAACTCGGTAACAGATTTTGAAATGTACGGGTAGTTAAAGTTCTTAAGAAACTCAAAGCCGAGCATATTGCCGAGACCGCAAGCCATATCGGAATAACCCGAAAAGTCAAAATAAAGCTGAAAGCTGTACGCAATAATTCCTACCCAAGTGCCGACAACGCCGTTCTCGTCAGTGGTAGCAAACATTGCCGTGCTAAGATTACCCATCTGATTTGCAATCAAAACTTTCTTGCCAAGACCGATTATAAACAGATTTACACCCTTTGTAAACTCGTCCAAGGTTTCTTTTCTGTTTGTGAGCTGTTCGGCAACATCACGGTAACGAACGATAGGGCCTGCAATCAACTGCGGAAAAAGCGCTACATATGTACCGAAGTTAATCGGATTTTTCGATACGGGCGCATCGCCTCTGTAAACATCAATTACATAGCTCATTGTTTGGAATGTGTAAAAACTGATGCCGATCGGCAAAGAAATCTGCGGAGTCGGCAGATTCAGGAACGGCAGCATATTTACGGTTTCTACAATCATTCCCGTATATTTAAACACAGCAAGTGTGCCGATGTCGATAACGCAGGTAAGTATCAGCACAAGTTTCCGCTTTTTCAGGTCATCTTTAAATTTATCTACAAGGTATCCGCCTATGTAGTTTACGGCTATGTTTATGAGCATAAGCACGATAAGTTTCGGCTCGCCCCAACCGTAGAACAAAAGGTTTATAAAGAACAGAAAAATGTTTCTGCCTTTTCTCGGCACAATGTAATATATGAGCAGAGTAAGCGGCAGATACGCAAACATAAATACAAGGCTTGAAAAAACCAATCTGTATACCTCCAAATATTCTATAAAATAAGTGCAAAATCAAGCGTTAAATATCTTTTTTAACCTGATAATTCATTGCTCTGAACGCAGTATAATAATTGTCGGGATTTGCACACCATAAAATACCCTCACCGCTTTTGGTGAGGGCGATTACAGTTTATTTTACATTATTTTGAGAATACAGTCAATGAAAACAGCGCAAATATAATTGCTTTTCGGAATTTTTGGCATTATCAACTAATTTCTTTAAAAGAAAACTCTCTTTTAAACTCTTTTGTTTCACTGTTTCTGACGGTTGAGCTTTTGTGCTGTTCAAGGGTACTTATGAGTGCGTACATATCCACCCATATTTCGTTGTCGCTTTCCTTTTGGCTTTCGTCAAAAACAAGCTCAAGCCCTATATGAAGATGGCTTTCGGTAATTCCGTTTATGTTTTCGGTATCGCTGTAACCTGTTCTGCCCACATAGCCTATAACATCGCCTGCCGTAACCGTATCTCCCTCCTTGAGGTTCTCGGCATAGGGGCGGTTTTGCCTTAAATGCGCATAATACCAATACCTTTTATTGTCAAGCGAGCGTATGCCGATTCGCCAACCGCCGTATCTGTTCCAGCCGAGGCACTCGACCTTGCCCGATTCAACGGCTATAACGGGAGTACCGACTGCCGACATCAGGTCGTGCCCCAGATGCGGTCTTGTGTATCCGAATGTCCGCTTTGCACCGAAGTCATCGTAATGCGAATACGGAAAGGTTTTTGCAATCGGCGAAAACCACCGCACTCCGTAGTCCTGCTTTATACTGCCGTCAGACTGTTCTTCCTCAAAATTTCCAACCATACCGTTCAGCACTGCCGTGTACACATTATAATAATATGTATAGTATTTCATATCTTTGGTAAGTTCGGCTATTGTTTTGCCGTCTTTCAGCTTTTCGCAGAGATTATCCATATCGCTTTGCTTGTATTTTGAAAAATCGCCGCCGTATTTTGCGCCGAGGTACGATAAAATTTCTATATAATTCAGTTTGGTATCTTCCGACTGTGAAGAAACATCGTAACTGACGGCTTTTTGCAGAGCGTCTGCCGTAACATTAAATTCCGCATACTTTATAAAATTATCGGTTTCCTTTCCGCCGACAATCGTCATAACCGAACAGGCAAGCACAAAAGCAGAAATAAGCAATAAAATAATCCGTTTCATATATAATCACCCGATTATATATATGAAACGGATTTCAAATTATTTATTATGTTGGGTGTAGTACAGAATATCCAGGTACACATTGCGGTTATAATCCGATTCCGCCTTGCATCCCATGGCAGAATACGTATGACTAAGC
>ENA-USUK01000235-USUK01000235.1-human-gut-metagenome-genome-assembly--contig:-NODE-235-length-44221-cov-14.680183_pt1 | contig 44221 bp, 46 predicted proteins | sample MGYA00250062_ERZ773400 | MGnify/ENA primary metagenome ERZ773400 (study PRJEB29103, sample SAMN06111961) | human gut metagenome | biome: human gut; feature: ankylosing spondylitis patient; material... | reverse complement strand
AGAGTTCCTCCTTATTCTCTTTTATTATACATGAATTCCTTGAGAATAAGGTGTCAACTTTATTTATACAACATCATTTATATGAATTAACATATATTAGTTTGCACTAAACGTGAATACCGTTGAAAAGGAACGTGTAGTATTAGGGAAGTTTGTTGACCTGAAAGTTGTATTAAATCTATAACTTCCCGCTTGCGTAATCGGACCACAATCATATGTATAATAGAAGCCATCTGCGCCTGTACCAGATATAATAAATGGCTCCTGATGTATCCACGAAATACTTCTTCCATCAAATGTTGTAGTATCGCTGCCATATCCATATACCTTGATCGTAACGCCAAAATTTCCATTTGTAAGCCAGCCATATTTATAAAGTGAAATGCTTGTCACCTGCGGAGCCGGTCCATCTCCAGGCCACCATAGCGGATTAATCCCTTCCTCATTACCACTGCCTTCAACTATTGTTCCTTCCTGATCTCCTGCAATATTCACCGTCATTCCACCATCATTGGTTTCAGAATATTCAGGAATACTACTCTCCTTTTCTGCTGCTGACACCATTGTTCCCATACCCATTAACATAGTCAATGCTAATGCAAATGCAATAACTTTCTTAATTTTTTTTAACATATCAGTACGTATAATCCAATTATCCTCTTTTGAGGGTAATGGATTATTCTCCTTTCTCCCAAACTCTTGGGTTTTATTGAATACTCCATTATAATACTTAAAGCACTGTGGATCTGTACCTATAGCTTTACAGCTTTGACTGTTCGGAGGTGACTCAGACCACAGCTTTTCGTCTATTACTGGTAATTAGTTTGTTAACGCTCGACGTTTTTATTTACGTGATTACACAGCCGAATTCTCTGTGGAAGACAACAGTGCTAAAATATTTATTCAGGAGGTTTTTTCTATGCCCATGTACTTTGTTGGAATTGATATTTCCAAGTACAAACATGATTGCTGCATCATTTCTGCAGCCGACCAGCAGATTATTTCTAAATTTACCATCACTAATGACAAAGATGGCTTTGAACAACTGCTTACTGCTCTTAATTCTCTCTCCAATCCTGAGGATATAAAAATAGGGTTTGAATCAACTGCCCATTATGCCCTCAATCTTGAACTCTTCCTTGAGAATGCCCACCACAGCTTCATGGAAGTTAATCCAGTTCTCATCAAGGAATACAAAAAGTCTACAACTTTAAGGCGAACCAAAACCGATTCTGTTGACTGCGAATCAATAGCCCGGTGGTTAATTACCGTTGAGTACAAACCCCATTCAAAAGGATTTTACCACGCTTATTCCCTAAAGTCACTAACTCGTTTGCGTGACAGGCTAATTCGTCAGCGTTCTTTTTATCTTGTTAAGATAACTAATGTTTTAGACCATACCTTTCCGGAATTTAAACCATTCTTCAATGAACGGCTTTCTAAAACAGCTTTGTATCTTCTTGAAAACTACGGCTCCGCTGAAAAAATGGCTCGTATGAACTCTGCTTCCTACGATAAACTCCGCTGTATTTCCAGAGGTAAGTTTTCTATCCAGCAGTTCCTTCGTCTTAAAGAGCTTGCTGCTAACACTGTCGGTGTCAATAATTCTATATTCGATTTAGAATTAAACACTTTATTGACACTATACAAATCTCTTTCCGATGAAATAAACACTTTGGAAACTGAGATTATTAAACTTATCGAAGAAGTACATCCTCACTATATGTCTATCCCTGGTATTGGTCCCATTTCATCCGCTGTTATTTACGCTGAATACGGTGATATATCCAACTTTTCCAATCCCGGTCAGATGCTTGCATTTGCCGGAATTGAACCCGGAATAAACGATTCTGGAACAGAATCCCACGGTGGACGAATGGTAAAACACGGTTCTTCACAACTCCGTTACGTTCTTCTTAACGCCTGCTTACCCTTAATACGTTTTGACTTAACCTTTGCAACTTATTATGAAAAGAAACGTGCAGAAGGCAAGAAACACAGGGTAGCGATTACTCACGTAGCAAAGAAACTGATTAGAGTCATCTATGCATTGGAGAGGCAGGATGTAGACTTTAACGCTCAGAAACTACGCTAATATCTACCTTACATATATTTATCTGTTCCATCTGAAATACGATATTTTCAGATGGTCTGTTAAAATTACCCATTTTTAGGTCACAAATGTTTTTCAAAAAACACTTGACTATTTATAGTTTGTCACCTCCCCTCAAAATGTTCCCATTCTTACGAATGAAAGAAATACTCTTGCTATCAGACAGAATAGAAGAAGAACTAACCTGACAAGTCCCAAGAACAGCTTTAATGCTCCAAGAACAATTTTCAGCATCCACTTGAGTATCTGTAAAACAGCGGTTCCTACGGCTCCTGCAATTCTTCTCATAATAATCAATCTCCTTTCAACATCCATCCCATTGCCAATCCTGCAACATCTGAATCATTCATAACATCTTCTTCCGGCTGTTCTTCCATATCTTCCTGTGGGTTTGCAATCACTACCGGCTGGCTGTTCTTCACTCCCGCCAAAGCTCCCCCAAGTAAAGAAATGACCTCTTTTCTTGCCTCACTCATTGCAGAATACTCAATTTCCTTTTTTATCTTTTCTATCTCGTCCCTCGTTACAAACTGTTCATATCTCTTTTCCTCTTTGGAGGGAATATCATCCTCTCCATAGTGGTCAATATAAAACTCACAGGCTTCAATCAGGAACTGATTCTTTGACTTATATATCTTTGGATTAAGCCCCTTTATGACCTCATTGATTTTAGCGTGTTGAGGATTGAGCAGATTCAGTCGGAATGTGCTCTCCATAATATGCCTTCGTGCCATATGACTACCCCCTATGCAAGTCTCTTAGCAGTTTTCAGTCCCATAATGGCAAGCTGTTCATATCCTCTGGCATTTGCCTTTACATCAAGGATATAAGAGATATTCTTTGCTTCGTGATTGCTGAAATTCTTCATTACCACTGCCCCGCCACCTACAAATACAATCGGTGTAGTTTTAAGGTTATAACTAAACTCACGGATTGAGTTATATACCTTTTCAACAAAGTCCTCTATCTCAGCCTTGATAATCGCAAGGTATTCATCATCTATATCAGACCTGCCATATCGCATAATATTCTGGATTTCTGTTTCATCAACTTCCCCGTTGAGCTGTCTTACACACTGCTCATTGATAGAACGCATACAGGTAATAAGTCCTCTCGGCACGGTAACACACTTTGATTCGTCCGGTGACTTGTTAATCACGGGCATAATATCTATTGTCCAGCTACCGATATCAACAACCAGCGTTTTCTTTGCCATAGTCGGTATCTTGTCAACCACTGCCGCATAGCACTGTGGGAATACCGCCACATCGTCAATCTCAATATGGTATGCTTCATTTTCATATCTGAAATCAACACGCTTATTCTTGGTCAGGTATTTAATAAAGTTATTTCTCTCTGCTCCAAATCGGGTAAGTGGAAGTCCTACTGCAAGAAATACCTTTGCATCTGACAATCCTCTTTTCTTCAATTCCTTTGCGACTGCTGCCAGTGTCAAAAGATAAAAGCTGTCATCTTCAACCTTTGTATCTTTCACTTCCTGCCTTACTGTTCCAATCTTGTAATACTTACCGTCGTACTCAAGAACATCTCCAAAAAGTGCCGGAGTAGTTGTAATCTCCTTTACCCCTGTGACAAATACCTGAGTTACGGTTTTCATCATTGACCAGCCGTGATCAATTCCTATTACTTCTAACTTGTTATTCATTTTTCTGTTCCTCCAAATCTTACTAATTTTGTTCATACAGCTACCCGTACCTTTCGGTTTGTGTTTCTATCCTATTTTCCTTGTCTCTGAAATATCTGCCAGCGATTTATATTCGATCACACTCTGCTCTTGCTTTCATAAGACAATACTTCCATATACAGCCACCTCTCTTTTTGCGAGATGACTTACATTCAGACCAAATCAGCTTCTTTTCTGCCATCTCCTGCTCATTTCCAATAAAAAAGGCAGGACAAACAGCCGGATACACTTTTCAGTGCAAAGCTAATTTAGTCCTACCTAAAATTATTACTATTCAATTTTCACCTCTCTTGGGTACACAAAGCACACTCAGCCCATGAATCTGAACTGCTCTATGTAATGGTCATATTTCGGATTGATATGTCAGCGCTGCCCTATCCTGTACCGATTTAAAGGTATAAAAATAAGGACTAAATTAGTTCCAACCCCTTGATTTTACTGGGTTTCTTCTAACTTGTCCCAATTATAACTCAAGCACCGATCAAAACGGTATCATAAGAATCCCAGTCTGCGGGAGTAATCTCTGTCAGTGCAATATCCCGAAGGCTCTCATCATCATGCTCTCTGGATACCCGGCTGAAGCTGTTAGTCCAGTCCAGTTCAGGTCATCACTGGTATAGGGCTCTACCGGAGTGATCTCATACAGATCTGCTCCTGTGGCATCTGCAATGGCTGTTGCCACGCGCTTTGTGGTACCGCTTGCGGAATAATACACTACAAGGGTCTTACCGGATTCTGCGGTAGTATCACCAGTCTGTGTCTCTGCAGCGGCTTCTGTTGCGTTTTCCTGTGTTGCAGCAGTCTCTGCTATAGCAGACTCTGTAGTTGCTGCAGCACTGCTTTCTGTTGTCTGTGTTGCTGCGCTTGTTACTGCCTGGGCGCTCTGCAGCTCATATGACGGCTTTCATAATGAAGCGCAACATAGTTATTAAGTGCCGCATCAACGCTCCCTCCGCCTAATCCATAGGGAATTGCCCATAAACAAAGTATCCGGAAATCATGTGATATTGAAAATCCAAACAAAGCGACTGCTGTGGTTCCTACGCTGATTGCTGTAACCTTTCCGGCTCCAAGCTTTAATGTAAGTCTGTCACTCAACAGACTCGATATAATTGTCCCCGCGGAAATAATGGAGGATAAAATACCTGCATATGAGAGCGGTACTCCAAACGCAGCATACATATCCGGCCATGCTGCTCCTAACATTGAATCCGGCAATCCCAGACTTATAAATGCTAAATATATAATTACTAAAATAATATGAGTCATCTTAACGCCTCCATATATGCCATATAATACCTTTGTCACCGAATAACAGCCTGTCCCCATAATAGGTAACAAACACGATCATTCCCATCATCGCTATGTAATCCGGCAAAAACAATCCAAGGCTTTCCTGTAGTCCGAAGAATACAAAATGGCTCTTTAAAAACAGATAGTTCACGATTCCTCTTTTATAAAAGGCATAGCCTCCGTAAACTGCGATCAGCAGTCCCGGGATCTTAGCGACGCCTTTCATGGGAAACACCTTTTCCAGAATTCTGAGCATCATGTTCCAATGAAGTCCCAGATGCACCGTCATAAACAGAAATCCCCAGTATGCACAGAGAATATGGATGCTCCTTGCCAGATTGGCCACCCCTTTGATCCGGACGAACCGGAAAATATAGTTGGACAACAGAATACCGCTCACCATGGAGCCGATCATCATCAGAGCCAGCAATATTACGATCACAGTCTGCAAGATTCTGTGCACCGTATATTTTCCCCTTGTAATGTTTCCCGTCCATCTTCTGTTCAGCACATGGTGCCCTATGACTAACAAAAACATTGCCATGCCGATCCACTCATGGGCTTTTTCTCCCACCAGCTGATAGGACATCAGCAATAGCAGGGCAAGTGTCATTCCTGAATCGGCCAACAGTCTGATCTTCAGATTTTTATTCATTTTGTAATTCCTTCTACTGTTCTTACTAATTTCTCCACCTTTTCGGAAGGATCCTTCGCATACAGGAGTCCGTAAGGCATTTTATAGTCCCATTCCACCGGAAGGATCTTCATGAGCGGATGTACGCTCTCCCAGCTTTTGATGGCAAGCAGCATGTCATTACTGTTCTCACAGCGGTTAAAAATATCGACGTTGTAGAAATCAAAATCTGCGATGGTGATCTCCAGATATTTCTCTGTCAATTCTGCTCTGAGTGCATCCACATAGCAGCTCCAGCCTTTCCTCATCATAAGGAGCCGCTCCCCTTTCAGATCCTCCGGGGTCAGCACCTTTTTCCCCGCAAGTCTGTGATGCAGGGCTGCCGCCACGCAAAAAGGTTCTCTGGACAGCTCCACGCCGTTGCACTTACGCAGTTCCAGCATGGTCTCATCAAAGATTCCAGCGATCACGTCTATATTCTGTCCCAGATTTGCAAGGATCTCTCTGGCATTCTCCGGGGTATTCTCAAAGGGAACCAGTTTAAACTTGACCTTGGGATACTGCTCCTGGATCCTGGGCCAGAGTTCCACAAAGACCTGCGGCGGTGTCATGGGTGAAATCCCCACCCGGATCACATCATCTTCGTCATTCCCGGCTTCTTTCGCTCTCTCGATAGCTTCTTTACTGTAATTTACCATATATTTTGCATCCTGATAGAGGGATTCTCCCGCCGCCGTCACCACAAGACCTCTGTGGGTTCTGGCAAAAAGCTGTACTCCAAGATTATTTTCCAACGAATTGATCTGCTTGATCACCGCCGGTGGGGAAATATACAGTTTGTCCGCTGCCTTGCTGAAACTGCCTGCTTCCACCACACAAATGAAGGTATCCAACTGGGGATTGTACATCATTTCTGTTACCTCCTTCTATTGAAAAGGTCTCTTTCTTCCTACGACCAACATTATTGCATCATATAGCGTGATTGTAGCAGTCGGTAGTAGCTACCGGTCAATGGTTTTTATATTTTTTTAGGAAAAAACGGTGAAGCCTGTTGACTCCACCGTCGTATTCTTACCCTTTATGTTATTTCAAACTCTATTTGCAAATCTGCCGATTTACAGGTGTTCCAGCAATCCGCTGATCCCCTGTTCCTCATAAATATCCTTGTAATACGCTACTTCTTCCTGAATCAGCTGATCGATGACCTGCATGCCAAGAAGTTCTACAGGCGCCTTGTCATCGGTCATGAGGTAATCTCCGGCCACGTAGGCACTGCTGTTGTCCGCTACCCGCTGCATCATGTTCTGCAGTCCCGCATCTGACAGATTCTCCACATGATCGGATAATACTTCTATCATATCACTGTGCTGGGAAGCAAACAGTTCGCGGTTGGTGGAGCCTGCCACGTCTACAGTATAGACATTGTCAAATACGTTGGCAATGGTGTCGGCAAGGTACTGATTGATATCCCCTTCCTTGTTGCCGTGCATGTTCATATTGACTACCATGACACCACCGTCCTTCAGATGATCTTTGACCATGGTAAAAAATTCCACGGAAGACATCTGGAAAGGAATGGTGATGTCCTGATAGGCATCCACCATGATGACATCATAGGTGGTATCCACCGCCTGCAAAAAAGCCCTGCCGTCATAGGTAGTCACCTTCACATCCTCCGGCAGGGAAAAATATTCTCTCGACAGCTCCGTGATCTTTTCGTCGATCTCCACGCCCTCGATATTCATATCGCCGAAATATTTCCGGCACTGGGTCGCATAGGTTCCGGTTCCCATACCAAGGATCAGTACATCCATGTCCTCTACCGGTTTATCCGGCACCATAAGGGGCGCCGCCATGGCATAGTCATAATACATGCCGGTGAGTCCCCCTTCTTTCATATAGAGGGACTGGACACCGAACAGCACGTTGGTGGACAGGACCACCTGTCTGTCCGTCTCCGATACCTGCAGATAATTATAGATGGACTCTCCTTCGTAGGTCAGATCCTTCTGCCAGAAAGCAAAGGAATCCGAATATCCCAGATCACAGCATAAAATAAAGATCAGTACCGATGCTGCAATCTTTTTCTTTCCCGTATGCTGGCAGATAAAGTAAATCGCAGACAGCAGGATCAGAATTCCGGAAAAGATCAGAAATGTAATGGAGGTTCCCACCGCCGGGATCGTCACGAAAGTGGGTACGAAGGTTCCGATGATGCTTCCCACGGTATTGAATGCACCTAAAGTTCCCACAGTCTGTCCGCTGTCATCCAGACTATCCACGGAATATTTTACCAGAGAAGGGGTCACAGTTCCCAGTAAAAATAAAGGGAACACGAAGATCACCATGCAGGCTGCAAACGCCGCAATGATGAGGAAATTGTTGCTGACGGTAAAGATCAGCAGTGCGGAAATCCCAAGGATAATGTACTTGCCCACCACAGGGATCAGGGCAATCCAGATGGCCGCGATCAGGATCCTGCCGTAGAGTTTGTCCGGGTTCGGGGACTTGTCCGCACTTTTACCGCCGTAGATATTGCCCAGCGCCATGGCGATCATGATGGTGCCGATGACAATGGTCCATACGATCTGGGAAGAACTGAAATACGGTGCCAACAGTCTGCTGGCTCCCAGTTCCACCGCCATGACGGACATCCCGGCGAAGAACTCTGTGAGATACAAGAACAGCTTATTTTTCAAAATTCCTGAATGATTCATAAGTGTTGTGATCCTTTCCGCATTGACAGTGCGTCTATGTTAGGTTATGATTATATCACACGGTAGTAACTACCGGTCAATACTTTTTTGCAACTTTTCAGAGCCATGCAAAACTGCGTTCTGCGAATGCTTGCATTCAGTCAGATAAGCAGTTTTATATGGCGAAGTAACCACATGAGCAAAAAGGAAGCCATTTTATGTATTCTATGAAAGAAGCCTGTGCCCTGACCGGCATGACCTATGAGAACTTAAAATTTTACTGCAAGGAGGGACTGGTACCCAACGTGAAGCGGGACAGCCGCAATTATCGTGTCTTCGATGACCACGATATCAAATGGATCCAGAGTCTCGGGTGCCTCAGAAACTGTGGTCTCTCCATCGCCGAAATGAAAGAATATCTGCATTTATGTCTGGAGGGCGAATCCTCCATTCCCGCCAGAAAAGACATCCTCTCCCGGAAAAAAGAAGCACTGTTAACCTCCATGCAGCAGCTGCAGGAGGCCGTGGACTACATCGACTGGAAACAAGGCTTCTATGATGACGTGTTATCCGGAAAGACCGCTTATTACAGCAATCTTATCCCTGAGACGACACCGGATGCTTCCGAAAATACAGCTTCCTGAAACTGTTTGCGCAATCTAAAAAGCGGCCATGCGATTAAAGCATAGCCACCATGAAAACCCACCTCTGTTATTACCGGATCAAAAGTAACCATGCCATTCCATAATAGGTTACCACTGCCACCAGATCGTTTACCGTGGTGATCAGGGGACCGGATGCCACTGCAGGGTCTACCTTGATCTTATGGAAAAACATGGGGATCACCGTACCTACGGCACTGGAGATCGCCATTGCCACTAAGAGGGATACTCCCACGCAGCCGGAGATTCCAAAGGCTCCCATCCATGTATAACCTTTGAAGAAATGCACATACACTCCTAGGCACAGAAGCGCCATCACACCCAACAAAATACCATTTAAGGAACCGGTCTTTACCTCCTTGACCACCAGCTGGAACTTCTGTTTTCCCGTCAGATTTTCATCCATCAACACACGAATCGTCACTGCCAGGGACTGGGTTCCCACATTTCCCGCCATATCCAGTACCAGCGACTGGAAGCAGATCACGATGGGTAGCACCGCCACCACATTTTCAAAAAGTCCTACCACGGAAGATACTCCCATGCCTAAGAACAGCAGAATGATCAGCCAGGGAAGACGCTTTTTCATACTCTGGACTATGGGCTCCTTCAGGTCCTCTTCTGCGGTCAGACCTGCCAGCTTTGCATAGTCCTCGCCCATCTCATTGTCCACCATTTCGATCAGGTCTTCGGATGTGATGACACCGAGGATCTTCTTATCTTCTGACAATACAGGAATTGAGTCCTCCGCATAATCCAGGATGCGGTCCATACAATCATCGATCTTCTCATGATCGGTCACATAAGGATAAGATTTCAACACCAGATCTTCCAGATGTGTATTTTCTCTTGCCCGGATCAAATCCTTCAAATCGATGGCTCCGGCGAAAACACCCTTTTCATCTACCACATAGATGGTCATGATATTGTCGTTTTCTCCTGCCTGCTTCACCAGCTCGCTCATAGCCTGCTTGATGGTCAGGTCTTCCGGGATGCAGATGTAGTTCGTTGTCATGCAACTGCCGATTTCTTCCTCATCGTACGACAGCAGCATCTTCACATCTTTTTTTGCATCCTCGTCCAGCATCCGGACAATCTGTTCCTTTTCCTCCGGATCCAGATCTTCCAATAAGTCAACAGCATCATCGGAATCCATCTCGGAGATTACTCTCGCAGCACTCTCCACGGACAGTTCCCGGATATACTTACGGGGTTCTTCAATGTATTTGAAGATTTCTGCGACCTTCTGCGCTCCCAACAGGTGATACAGGCGCTTGCGTTCTTCCTCTGTCATCCCCGCCATCATATCGGCAATATCGTTCTTATGATAATTTAAGAGGAAATCCAGGATCTCCTCATCCGTTTTCTCGCTGCGGAATAATTCTGCCAGTTCGGAATATTTCTTGCTCATAATCTAATTCTCCTTTCTCGTTCTCATTCTTCGATGCAACGTGAAGGGCAAAATCACCACCACCCGTCTAACGGGTGGTTTGCTCTGAGGCTATAAGCCTCTGTTACCGGCCAGCGCCTAAAGACGCTGGCTTTCACTTTGTTCAAGCCACTACGCCCTTGACTCGTCGCCGCCCTTCAAAGGGCGTCTGTATTACCGGCTACCCCTTGAAGGGGTCCTCGTACTCCTTCACACTGAGTTTATCCTGCATGATATCGTACTTCTCCTGGTCTTGTATATACTTTTTTATAGTTGCCTCATTAAGTCCTACTGTACTTACATAGTATCCTTCTGACCAGAAATGTCTGTTTCCAAATTTATACTTTAGGTTTGCGTGCTTATCATAAATCATAAGTGCACTTTTTCCCTTTAAGTATCCCATAAACTGTGACACACTGTATTTCGGTGGTATGCTTACTAACATATGAATATGGTCGGGCATAAGATGCCCTTCTATAATCTCTACTCCTTTGTATGCACACAATTGTTTCAAAATATCTCTAATGCTCTCTTTGTATTGATTATAAATTATTTTTCGTCTATACTTTGGAGTGAAGACGATATGGTACTTACACATCCACTTTGTGTGTGCTAAATCGTTGGTCTTATTGGCCATTTTAATCACCTTTCCTTTCTGTAGTAGTGGCTTGGACACCTCTATTATACCTTGGAAAGGTGATTGTGCTATAAGCACCTGCCCACCACCCGCATAGCAGGTGGTTTATTGTTTCGCACATCTCCATTTCTCCGTTTGGAGAAACTCCGATGCACTCAACAGGCTAAAGCCCATAAATTAAAACAGCAGGGAGTCCACATTCATGGATCCCTGCTGTTTTACTGTATATCTTCCAGTCGAAAACCTTCCAATTCGTTATTCAAAAATTGTGATACAAACGTAAGGGCTGCTCCCTCTGCCATCGGATTCACAGAGTCCACATCTACACAAATTTTCTGTGTTTCTTCTGCAAGAACCGGATAAGCATTTACCTTATCTTTCAATTCCTGCAGCCGTGGCTCCAGGTAGGAGGCAAGTTCTCCTCCTATAATGATATCCGCATCATAGCTCAGAAAAATATTTCCCACCGCCTGTGCAAAATGTGTCAGGTACTCATCCCATCGTTTCATACTTTCCGGGTCTTTTGCATCCAGTTTTTCAAAAAATGTCTGTAGCTTATCTTCTTCATTTCCAATCAGATTGTAAAGCGAACAATACGCTGACCAACAGCCTCTTCCTCCGCAAAAACATTCTTTTCCGTTTGGATCCAGTACAATATGTCCAAATGCTCCCGATTTTCCCGAAAGACCACTGTATATCTTATTGTTCAATATTACTGATCCTGCTACACCATTATTAGTAACAATAATATAAACTGCATCCTGCAGATTATCCGCTCTCCATACTGCTCCAAATCCGGCAGCATTGGCACCATACTCTATATGGATAGGAAAATCTATATTTTTCTGCACAATATCCAATGCCAGGTTTTTGCGTCCCAAAACAGTGGCCCGGTAAACCATCTTCCCCGAAGGTGAAATTTCTCCTGGAAAAGCGATCCCCACACCCAGAATATTTTTTACATCTTTATTGTTTTCAATCGTCTCATGAATCAACTCATTGATCTGCTTCCAATAGGTATCATTATTTTCAAAGAGAATATGATATACTTTTCTGGCAGTCACACGCCCATGAAGGTCAATCACACAGATGTCTGCATGATGCTTACGTATTTCCACACCAACTGCATGATATGCATCGTAACAAAATTCTATCAAATGTGGCTTGCGTCCCCCGGAAGAAGGCATTTCTTTTCCTTCGCGAACAAGTCCGGCTCCCATAAACAGTTGAACTGCCTGCGTAACTGTAGGTCCACTGAGATGCAGCCTGTTTTTTATGTCCATTTGCGTCAGGTTTTCTTCATGAAATAAAAGTTGTAATACCCGGATCCGATTTGCCGTTCTGACATCAATATTACTCACAATTATCTGATTATCCTGTTTAATATCCATAGTTCCCCCTTTGCTCGCAGACAGTGTCCTCATAAATAATAGTGTAACATATTTTTCTCTTTTGCAAAACGCTTTTTTCAAAGTCAGGTCATCAAAATTAAAAATATTTTGATGACCTGATCTTTTTATCTGTACACCACTGTATAGTTGCGACAGATACCTTTTTTAATTTCCCTGCTTCGATTGCAAAAATACAAAATGTAATCAGCCAACACCATAAATTCATTCAGACAGTAAAAATAAATTGCGTTATCAACAGATACTAATAATTTATTCAGTATGCCAAACACATAAGCAAGTACAATAAAACTCATAAACAGAAGATTCTTTCCTTTAGTGGACTTACTCTTCCAACTGTTATATAAATTGATGGGCCATGCCAAGCCAAAACATACAATCATTAATACTTCTAAAATTGACATCTTTGCCCCCTATAATTTTGTATCCCACAATCCCGCAAACGGATCCACAGGAGAAATCCCTTTAAATTCACATCGTCCCATCAGCTTTTCCAACATAGCATATACGGTTGTCGCATTGCAGGTATATGCATTGATATAAGTCCTTACCATCGGTACATCCACCAAATGATAGGGATTGGAAAAGGACAAAAACAGGGAAGGAAGATCACATACATATTTGGGAGAGCTCTCACCCAAAAAATCATCCCAGGTAATTCTGATGGTGGTCTGGTTGCTTCCTACTTTCATATTCGCGAAATAAATTACCAGATCGGTTTCTTTCTTATAATCTTCCAATGAAAAATCCACATCCGGATATTTACCGTCTTTAAAATAGCTTACTTCAAAGCCTTCTTTCTCCAGCAATTCTTTGAACAGCGCCAGTTCCTCCAAAATTCCACTTTCCGGCAGTCTTTCATTTGTAATCTGAATCAATTTAATTTTAGGAGTTTTCCTTGGTGTCAAAGGCAGCAGATTCTCTTTATTTTTGACCAGTGTGATGCTTTGGTCAGCGATTCGTTCTGCCGCTGCCTGATGTTCTCTGCTCTGCAGGCAGGCCAGTGCCTCTCTGCCAGGAACAGGATTACCCTGGTGTAATCCTATACTCGCCTTTAGTGCCAATATTCTGGTTACCGCTTCATCCAGTCGCTTATAGCTCAACAGACCTTTTTTCAAACCATCCAGCATATATCCGACATCTTCTTTTTGATTAATTGTGAACAAGAACATGTCCGCGCCGCGCTCAATGCATGCCGGAACCGCAAGATGTCGTGGCATACTACAGGTAAATCCGACCATTTGTGTGGCATCCGTTACAATCAGACCGTTAAATCCCATTTTTTCCCGCAATACACCTTGCATAAGTTCACTGCTCAGTGATGCTGGCATGATTTCTTCATCGCGGATTTCCGGACGGATTCTTCTGCACAATTCCGGCTGTCTGATATGAGAACACATCACCGTCGGTGCACCGTAATCAATGAGTTCCTGATACAGATATCCGTAAGTCGCATCCCACTCTTCCACAGACAGACTATTAATGCTGCTCATCAGATGCTGATCTCTGTAATCCACACCATCTCCCGGGAAATGTTTAATTGTTGAGATAAATTTTCTCTCACGGCACGCGTCTATGTATGCCTTTGCCATTCTGAGAATTCTCTCCGGATTGCTACCATAGGTACGTACATTTGTAATAGGATTCTCCGGATTTCTGTCAATATCGATGATCGGTTCAAAAGTCCAGTTGACTCCGCATGCGCCACCTTCCTCACATGCTACCGCCGCAAGGTCATATGCTGCCTGTGCGTCATCCGTTGCTGCACATCCCATGGGACTTGCCACATAGGTACCATTCGTCAGTCCACCGTTACCGCCGGAACCTCCTCTTTCCAGATTGCAGGAAATCAAAAGAGGAATTTTAGCTTTTTTCTGCAGTCTTTCTGAAAAATCATGCATTTTTTCTCCCGGAAACGGTCGATACATCACGCCGCCCGGTTCAACGACCTCAAACAGGTCCTCCGGTTCCCGTCCTGGTCTGTCCCACAAGATTTCACAGAAAAGCTGACCTACTTTTTCCTCATCCGACATGCCTTCCAATGTTTTTTTTACCCACTGACAAGCTTCCTCGTCCAGAAAAAAAGGCTTTTTCTTCAAATCTATCATTTCACTTACTCCTTTTTTCTCATACGGTCAAATACACGCTCTGTGTATACATCCAGAATTACTGCTACCAGTATGATCACTCCTTTAGATACCATCTGCCAGTAGCTGGATACCTTTAACAGATTTAATCCATTACTGATCAAACCGATTACCAGACATCCGAATAATGTTCCGCCTACCGTTCCCGAGCCACCTCCCATAGGAGTGCCTCCGATAACTACCGCTGCAATAATATCCATTACAGTGTCTCCGCCCAAAGTTGTCTGCGCTGATGCAACACGTCCGCAGGATACCATAGCCATGATTGCGATAGTAAATCCAAGTAATGCCGAAACATATACTCTGGTCCGTTCTACATTGATACCGGATACTCTGGCTGCATCAGGATTTCCTCCTACTGCAATTACATTTCTTCCGAACTGTGTCCTGCTGAAAATAATATGACCTGCTATGATGAATACCAGCATCAGCAATACGGAAAAAGGAATCGGTCCGACATATCCCTGACCCATGAAAAGAATCCCTTCGTTCAATCCACTGATGGGCGAACCGTTTGACAAAAGCATCAATACGCCACGAAAAATCTGCTGCATAGCCAAAGTTACCAGAAATGGCGGTAATCCGAATTTATTTTCGATAATAGCATTTGTAGACGAACAGCATATTGCAATCACAACACAGATGAGCAACAATAACGGAAACGGCATACCTGTCTGGCTTAACAGACCTCCGATAATTCCAATCATGCACATCATATAACCGGCAGACAAGTCAACACTGTCCGATGCTAACAGGAACGTATATCCCACACCTATAATTCCATTTGCCGCAATCTGTCTGATCAGACTCATTAAATTTCCCTTTGTTAGGAATGTATCTGTTGATAAAGTCAACAGAATGAAAAAAATCATTACCAGCAAAAATGCACGGTTTTGTAAAAAGAAGATTAATAGATTATATTTACCGAATTTTTTGTGATTTTTCTTTTGCATTTCTAGCCCTCCACTTTCTGCGGCTGTACCAGACCAAACATTTCACTCATGATCTGTTCCGCAGTTGCATCGCCTCTATTATGAGCAGCAACAATATGCCCCTCTCTTACTACCATGACTCTGTCACTCATTCCCATTACTTCAGGTAAATCACTGGAAATCAGAATGATAGCCATTCCCTGCGCTGCAAGCATATTACAATATTCATAAATTTCACTTTTGGCTCCTACATCCACGCCTCTTGTCGGTTCATCCAGAATTAATATCTTCGGTTTCGTAAGCAGCGCCCTGCCTAACATTACCTTCTGCTGATTTCCACCCGACAATGACCAGATAGGAGCCTTGGCTCCGGCTGTCTTCACATGGAGTTTTTTTATCATGTCTTCGGTATCCGTATCTTCTCTTCGGAAACTGATGATTCCCGCCTTGCATATCTTATAAAAATAAGACAACGTCATGTTCAATTGGACATTCATTTTCTTAATAACGCCCTGTCTCAATCGATCTTCTGTCACCATTGCAATGCCATGATTCAGTCCCTGTCGCGGAGTTTTATTTACAACTTTCTCACCGTCCACCAGGATCTCGCCCTCATCCGCAGGCGTGATTCCATAAATTCCCTGCATAATTTCTGTTCTTCCGGCTCCTACAAGTCCGGCAAATCCAAGTACTTCTCCGGCTCTCACTTCAAAATTAATATTTTCAAATATATTTTTTTTGCTAAGATTTTTTACCTCCAGAAGGATCTTTCCAGGATTCTGTTCCCTCTTCGGATATAAATTTTCTACCTTTCTCCCTGCGATTCCGTCAATCAGATCATCCATCGTCATTTCTTTTACCTGATGCAGACCGACCATATGACCGTCACGGAAAATTGTCACTCTATCCGCAAGATCAAATACCTCTTCCAATTTATGACTGATAAATAATACCGAGACCCCTTCTTGTGTAAGTCTTCGGATAATTTTATACAGCACTTTGACTTCCTTGTCTGACAAAGCACTGGTAGGTTCATCCATTATAACGATCTGGGAACCATAGGAAATAGCTCTCGCTATTTCTACCATCTGCATCTGTGCAGTACTCAGATTTTTAACACTTTCCTTTGGATTCAGATCAATCCCATAATCATCAAACAACTTCTGTGTACGTTCTTCACACAGTTGTGGCATATAAATGCCACAACGTGAGAATTGATTACAACGTCCTATCCATACATTATCTGCCACAGTCATGCTGGGCACCAGGCACAATTCCTGATGAATCATAGAGATTCCCTTCTGAAGTGCATCACTGGGATTTTTAGGTTCATATGTTTTCCCATTTAACAGCATAGTTCCTTCATCGGGTGCAAAACTCCCCAGCAATATGTTCATCATAGTTGACTTTCCAGCTCCGTTTTCTCCTGCCAGGGCCAACACTTCACCTTTTTCCAGGTCAAAATTGACACGTGTCAATGCATGCGTCGAATAAAAACTTTTACTGACATCCTTCACTTCCAGTACTTTCATCCCATACGCCTCCCGAATAAAATAATTACTATTCTGCCGGGGTCATTCCATTTGCCAGCATTACCTCTTCATAAGTGTCAGGAGTCACAATCTGATAATATCCTTCTACCTGGTTCTTTTTATCTACTTCTTTTCCTTCGATTGCTGATTCCACATAGTCTGCACTGGATACAGCAAGCTGTCTCATTGCCATCAATACGGTTGCATCCAGTTCGCCGGATTTAAGATAAGACTGACCTGTTGTTGAACAGTCAATAGAGACAATAATGTAATCATCGGTTGATGCTCCCTTTGCTTTAATCGCATTGATGATACCTGCTGCCTGTTCATCAGACTGTGTCACAAAACAATTGATTTCCGGATAAGTTGTCAGCATATCTGTTGTAATATCATATGCTTTCTGTGTATCAAATTCTGCATACTGGCTTGCTACCAGATGTACTCTGTCCGCGTATTCACCCTTCAGGCAATTTTCTTCAAATCCTTCATATCTCTGTTCAACAGAAGAAGAACCGGACTGTCCGTACAAAAATGCAATCTGCAGTTCCAAAGCATCATCTTCTTTTAACAGATTATTCAGATATTCTGCCTGTACTTTTCCTGCTTCATGATGATCGCCTGCTACATATGTATAATAACTGTCTTCACCGGCGTTGATTGCTCGTCCTGCAATAATTACGGGCACTCCTGCGGCTCCCAATTCTTCAATCGCTGCTGCGGAGCCTTCGGTGTCACAGCCCATAATCACCACAGCATCACAGCCCATATTCATCAAAGATTCCATATTATTTAATTCTGTGGATACATCACCGTTTGCATTCTGCAAAACCGGAGTCCATCCTCTCTCCAGGGCAACATTTTCAAAATAATCTGCCATCTGCTTCATTGTAGAATCCATAGAGTTTAAAGAATAACCTACCAGATATCCTTCTGCGTTTGTTTCCTTTTCCTCTCCGGATACAGAATTTTCCTGATTCTGCGTACTTTCTGATACATTTCCGGAATTTCCGTTTCCACAGGCAACTAACCCCATTGTCATAGCCCCAACAACCACAACTGCCATTACCTTCTTTAAAAAATCCTTTTTCATTTCTTTTCTCCTTTCGTGAGTACCTTCTCTGCAAATATACTTTTGTTAAACTTCTTTGCAAAAGTAAGTATATATCTTTTCTTTTATATTGTCAATATACTTTTGCAAAACATTTTTATTTAAGTCTTTATAATTATTAAAAGCTTGGGAATATTTTTTGAATTTCTCTGCTGCTGCAGACACATCTGCTTCTTCAAATATTTCTGATGATGTCTTTCTGTTTTTATCCATTTCCGCAATTGCCATAATGACATAGCGGTCCTTCTCACTCCATTGTTTTAATAATTTACTGTTATACCATGATGCCAGTTTCTCGGTTTTTTCCTCATCAGAAACCACATCTGCCATTAGTATTTCTTTTACCAACAGAAACTGATACAGTTTTTCCGTCATTGGAATCCTGTCTGTCATGTACGCCATCAGCATTTTTTCATCTGCTGTTTTCTGTTCTTCCCCATAAGGAAACATTTTCTGAAAATACTTTTTCCGGTTTGCTTCCTTATCGTCTTTGGATTCAAACTGAAACCATTGCCCTATCCCTGCCATACCATAACCTCCTGTTTATTTTACGATGTTTTTCAAATCGCCAAATGTGTTTAAAGCCCAGGTGACATTTTTGTCTTTTGCGGCATCTCCCAGTCCTGCGCTGTCAAATCCTCCCGCTGAAGCTGCACTTATTCCGGCACATGCATCCTCCACCACCAGACATTCCGACACTGCAAGACCCATTTTCCCGGCAGCTTTTAAAAACACTTCTGGATCCGGTTTGGAATGTGTAATTTCATTTCCACCACACACTGCATCGAAATAATTGCCCAGACCTATCTTATCCAATATTTTTCTTGTGTTTTTACTGGATGATCCAATTGCCAGAAGACATCCTCTGTTTCGCAGTTGTTCCAACGTTGATCGAACATCCTCTTCCAAATCTCCGGGAGACATCCGGTCTAATAATTTTATATAAATAGCATTCTTTTTTTCTGCCATTTTCTTTTTTTCTTCCGGAGAAAAAACTTTTCCTGCATGCTCCAGTATAATTTCCAAGCTTTCCTCTCTGGATACTCCACGCAATCTATTGCTGACAGCAGGATCAAAATATATTCCAGACTCTTCTGCCATTTCTCTCCATGCCCGTTCATGATATTGATCCGTACAGCATATCACACCATCCAGGTCGAAAATAATTCCTTTATATTTTTTCATTGTTATATCCATTCCTTTCTTTTACATTGTTCTATTCCATCTAAATCTAAGAATACCATATTGCAATATCTTTTGCAATTTACTTTTGTTAATATGTTTTGCTTAAGTGTGCAAACAAAAACTTCCGGTATCTCTACCAGAAGTTTTTTAATAAAGGCTTACAGCCTTCCATACAATTTTGCCATTTTATAGATCTTCTTCGCCAGCTTCGGATCCAACGCATCCTTGTCCATGCGCCATTTCCAGTTGCATCCCAGTGTGGAGGGAATATTGATCCTGGCACTGCCATCCAACTCCAGATAATCCTGCATAGGAATGATGGCGGTATCCGCACAGCTGGACAATGCCGCCCGGACGATCTCGAAGCAGAGCTTTTTATCATTCTTATGTCCCAGATACTTTTTCGCGAACTTCCGATCCTTCTCCGGCATGTTCTGTATAAATCCTACCGTAGTATCGTTGTCATGGGTTCCGGTATAGACTACACAGTTTTTATCATAATTATGGGGCAGATATTCACTGTCATTCCCCGCATCAAAAGCAAACTGTAAGATCTTCATTCCCGGGTAGCCTGTTTTCTTCACCAGGCGGATCACGCTGGGTGTCAGGAATCCGAGATCTTCTGCGATGACCTTCTTTTTGCCCAGTTTCTTCTTCATCACAGCAAACAAGTCATAGCCCGGTCCCTTCTCCCAGTGACCGTTCTGTGCCGTAGGATCTCCGTAAGGCACAAACCAGTACTCGTCAAATCCCCGGAAATGGTCGATGCGGAGCACATCATATAACTGATAGCAATACGCAATACGCTGCATCCACCATTCGTATCCGGTCTTCTTATGATATTTCCAATCATAGAGCGGATTGCCCCACAACTGTCCGGTCTCGGAGAAGCAGTCCGGCGGGCAGCCTGCCACACCGATGGGACGTCCTTCCTTATCTAACTGGAACAGCTTGGGATTCGCCCAGGTATCGGCACTGTCAAAAGCTACATAGATAGGAATATCTCCTACGATCTCGATGCCCTTTTTATTCGCATAAGCCTTCAGTTCTTTCCACTGTTTGGCAAACAGGTACTGCTGGAAGCAATAAAATGTGATCTCTTCTGAGAGCTTTTTGCGGTACTTGCGAAGTGCTGCCGCTTTTCTGAGACGGATGTCCTCATCCCATTCCATAAAGCAGACGCCGCCGAATGCATTTTTTACTGCCATATACAGAGCATAATCATCCAGCCAGTAAGCATTGTCCGTGATGAACTTCTGATATTCCTGGCTTTCCAGAAGTCCCTGTTTTTTCGCATTCTCAAATGCAATCTTCAGCACCTTGAACCGGGACACGTAGATCTTCTCATAGTCCACGTAATGTTCATTGTCTCCGAAGTCATAGCTGTCGCAGATCTCTTTCGTCAAAAGCCCTTCTTCGATCAAAAGCTCCAGATCGATATAGTATGGGTTCCCCGCGAAAGTGGAAAACGACTGATAGGGCGAGTCTCCGTACCCGGTAGGGCCTAACGGCAGAATCTGCCACAGTCTGTTGCCGGACTTCTCCAGAAAGTCCACAAAACGATAGCTTTCTTTGCCGAAGGTTCCGATCCCGTATGCGGAGGGGATACTGGATACCGGCAGTAAAATTCCCTGTTTTCTTACGTTTTCTTTCATTGCTTTTGTATTCCTTTATATTTCTCTATTTAGACAGTTTACGATGCTCTTTACTTAAAAAAATAACTATTCAGTCTTTTCTCGTGAGCCCTGAATAGTTATTCTGGAGTGGAAGCAAGGGGGCTCGAACCCCTGACCTTTCGCGTGTGAGGCGAACGCTCATCCCGGCTGAGCTATGCTTCCGTAGTACATATACAATGCGGATAACAGGACTTGAACCTGCACGTCTGTTGACAATAGAACCTAAATCTATCGCGTCTGCCAATTCCGCCATATCCGCTTAGTAGCTTAAAAACCTTGACAAACGGAAATGCTCTCTGCCAAAGGACCAAGAATCATTATACTCTTTCCCCCTTTTGCTTGTCAAGCATCCCGCCGCATCTGTTTCTATTTGTATTTCTATTTTAATCTGTCGTCTCCTTTGCCTGCACCGGCTCTCCGATGTGACAGATGACTTTCCGATAGATTCTCATTAAGAAATACGATGTTAACAGCACACTGGCAAGCTCCGCAATGGGAAATGCCCACCAGATCAGCGTCACATCACCGCTTAAGGATAAAAGCTTCGCCACGGGAAGTAGCACGCACATCTGTCTTGCCACAGATACGATCATACTGTATACACCATTCCCCAATGCCTGAAACACACTTCCCACCACAATACAGAAGCCGGCAAATACAAAGCTTAAGGAAATCGTCTCTAACGCCGGAACGCCGATGGCAATCAGGTTTTCCTCCGCGTCAAACATACGCATAAGCTGTGCCGGGAAAATATGCATCGCAAGTAACCCTATGAACATAATACCCACACCATATGCCACGCTGTGCTTAATCGTCTTAATTACACGGTCTCTGTGTCCGGCACCGTAATTGTAAGCGATGATGGGCACCATGCCGTTGTTCAGACCGAATACCGGCATGAACACAAAACTCTGCAGTTTGAAATAAATGCCAAATACCGTCTGGGCAGAACCAAACGCCGCCAGGATCAGGTTCATTCCGTAAGTCATGAGGGAACCGATCGCCTGTACCACAATAGAAGGTGCTCCCACCTTATAGATCTGTCCGATGAGATGTGCATTCGGACGGAAGCCTTTCATGGAAAGATTCAGTTCCTTATTGAATTTCAGATTAAACACAAGTGCTATGGAGGCCGCAATGATCTGTCCGATCACGGTAGCCACCGCCGCTCCGGCAATCCCCATGCGTGGCATGCCGAAATAACCGAAGATCAGGATCGGATCCAGAATGATATTGATGATTGCGCCGATTCCCTGCGTGATCATGGTGTAGATCGTCTTGCCTGTAGCCTGTAACAGTCTTTCAAACGTTGTCTGTAAGAAAATGCCCATGCCCGCCACACAACAGATGGTCAGATACGTCACTCCGTACTCCCGTACTTCTAAAACTTCCGTCTGGCTGGCAAAAAACGGTCTGCTAACTACTGCACCGATCACTGCAAAAGCCACGTAACTTACAATGGCAATGAAAATACCGTTTCTGGCAATAATGTTTGCTTTCTCAAAATTTTTCTCTCCCAGTGTTTTGGACAAAAAGGCATTGATACCTACTGCCGTTCCCACCGCCACGGCGATCATCAGGCTCTGGACCGGGAAAGCCAGGGATACCGCACGCAGAGCATATTCGTTGATCCTGGAGACGAAGATACTGTCTACGATATTGTACAGTGCCTGCACCAGCATGGAGATCATCATGGGCAGGGACATGGAGATCAGTAATTTATCAATGGGCATGACACCCATTTTGTTTTCTTTGGTCTGCATTCAAATGCTCCTTTCGCATAAAAAAAAGCCCCAAACGGGGTTTTAAAGGATGTGGAAATGATGTATGTTGACAAGTGAGGCATGGGGGATCTCGACCAGGGGGTTCGAATCCCCAAATCAGGATGTCACAACACTTAGTGAGGCATGGGGGATTCGAACCCCCGACAACTTGATTAAAAGTCAAGTGCTCTACCGACTGAGCTAATACCCCATAATGAAACAGGGCTAGCTGGATTCGAACCAGCGAATGCAGCAGTCAAAGTGCTGTGCCTTACCGCTTGGCGATAGCCCTATAAATATGACACCAAGCGTGCCATTACGACACTTCACTAATGAAAAAAGGTGGATAAAGGGATTCGAACCCTTGGCCTCCAGAGCCACAATCTGGCGCGCTAACCAACTGCGCTATACCCACCATGCGAGACAGTGATGACCAAAAGTCTTCCTTATCTCAAATGTGCTCGAAGGGATTCGAACCCCCGACCCACGGCTTAGAAGGCCGTTGCTCTATCCAGCTGAGCTACGAACACATATCTGTCGTTAACTGCATTAGCAAACCGACGAAGCATATTGTAACTTATCCGACATCATTTGTCAACAGTTTTGTACTAATTTTTTGAAAAATAAACACAAAACCTAAGTTACGCATCGGGGTGACAGGATTCGAACCTCGATAAATTTCAGAAACCCAGTAAAGAAAGGAGTTTCCGACACTTCATCTTCCTTTGTACTCAAATTTGTTCTCAAACAAAAGTCACACCCTTGATTCAGTACTATATCACAAAAAATAATTGTTGGCTAGAGTTTTTTATTCAAAATTTTGCTCTTGGTCCACACCACTTCTATACTGTCACTCGGTATAAAGATTGCATACAACCACACGAATCGCATGATTATATCCATCTTTTTCCATCTTCTCTATAATACCTAAATGATGAGGCACATTGCTTCTGCTGTAATCATGACTACCCCATTCGCAATAAACATAACCTATCGCTCTCGAAGCATTTAAAAGCCGGTTAGCCTTTGATTCTTTATCATAGTCAACCCTAATCATGTGTTTACAATACAGGTCTACCAATCTCATCTCTGAAATGCTAGATAAATCATATGTGTCACTGATTTCTATATTTACATTAGTAATAAGGTCTCCAAATATATTGAACATAAAGTACCCATCCTTATAAGTTGTTATAGGTATTGTACAAAAATTAGTATAATAAATAAAGAGCATTAAAAAGAGCAGTTAGTTGTTCACTAACTGCTCTTTAAAACTAAAGCTACTTATTACACATAGCTTTGATATCGTCATAAGTCATATTTAACCCGTCTTCAGATAAACCAGTATTAATATAGTCTACAAAAGAACCGTATAAATCTGAATGGTTAGAATACAACGTAGAATCCATACCATTAAATAACCTTTTACCAAAACGACAAGCGGATTCTAAATCTTTATAGTCATAGCCAAACATAGAAAAAATTAACCCATCAATATTCCTTTCTTTAGCCTCCTCTAACGCAACTATTACAAAATCTCCAAGAAGCTGTATATCTTCAGAAGATATATCTTTATCAATTACAGATATAAAGCTATCATAACAATAATCTTCGTCAGACCAAATCGGGTCACGTCTGTCTTTCGTTATATCATCATAATCACCATTTACAATCTTATCATAAATTGGTTGAAGATAAAAACAGCTATCACCGTAAGTTCCTACATTATCTAACCCTGATCTCTTATTCTCCTCATAAGTATAATATAAATCAGAAACAAAAGACATTATACCCTCTTTTGTATTACCATAATACTGGTTAAAAGAATCGTTAACCAAAGACCAATCTACCCTTACATCCTTACCAAGAAATGAAAATACATTACCGTCATTATGCAAATCAGATGGAACATACTTATTGAATAAATCCCAATCAACATTCGTCAACTCCGGTGCATCTTTCAAACTGTATACATAGTCAGCAGTAGAAGAACCATCCTGCGTCATCTCCGTGTCCTGACCTCTCAAAGCCTCTAAGTCCTCCGCAGACAAATCAGAACCGTCACCCTCGTCCCACCAAGACTCAGGGATTGCAAACTTATAGGTGTAAGTATCGTCTCTGAACTTAATGGATACGACCTCTGTATTACCGTTGTCCTCGAAGCCAAACTCTACGCTGTCAGCTGTAACACTACTCTGTGTACCGTCAGCGTAATCAATGATACCCTCAAACATACTGGTATCACCCTCAACCGATCCGTTTCTTGTGTTTACGAACATATCCCAGTTGTTATTACTATCCCACTTCCAGTTGATATCCGTATACTGCACATACTCGCCTACCGTAGCAGTATAATGATCCTCGCCTAAGTACACACCTACCTGATTACTCAAGTATGCGGAAGTATCCGTCACATACTTACCTTTGTATTTAGCCAAACTCTTATCCGGCTTCAAACCACTATACTCAATAACAATATCCTCGGGGTCGATCACCTGAAACTGATACTTCGCACCGTCAGTTACATGAATTCCGGTAATATCACTATTATTTTCCTCGTTCTGTACAGCGACAGCCTGCTCTGTTGCATCCCCGCCACATCCTGTTAAAAATATGGACGATACCACTACTGATGCTATCAATTTTGCTAAGTGTTTCTCTCTCATAGCTTTGCTCCTTTTTTAATAGTATTATAATTTATATTATTTTTTATAATATATATCTAATATATTATCACACCATTTTTCATAATACAATAAATGTTATGAAAGAGGTGGAAGCATGTTTACAATAAAAAAAGACTATGTAGAATACGAAAACAAGTCACTACGTTTACCCACTGATCTAATAACCAAGGTACAGAAACTAGCTAATGATAATGCACTATCCTTTAATAAGGTGGTCGTGCAATGTATAGAGTACGCTTTGGATAATATGGAACAAGAGGATATCTAACAGTAAAAACACTCCGACTATCATTTTTCAGATAGTTGAAGTGTTTTTTTGTTGTATCAATATACATTTTCAAACAACTCAATCATTTCTAAAACAATTCATTTAATTTTATATCCATTTTATTTTATATCTGTTTAATTTTACATCCATTTAATTATTTCCCAGCCGCAACCGAGAAAATTCGTTCAATATATTATTTTCCTCTTAGAATATAGGACTAACTATCTTCCATCTGTTTTTAGCTCGTTTGCTCAAAACACACTCAAAACACATCAAAAAAAGAAATGTAATGAAGTGTCTCTTTAAAAAAACCTATAGTAGCTGCCGCTTGCAAAAAGCGAGTAACTAGTAAAGGGGGTCATGTGATATGACTCAAAAAACAATTGCAGAAAGATTAGTAACATGTAGAAAAAAAGCTGGCTTTAGTAGAGAAGATTTCTCTCAACGAACAAATATTCCTTTGTCAACTTTGCGTAATTATGAGAAAGAGAATGTTCCTACTGCCTTTTCAGAAGCTCTCAGAAAATACCATGTGTACTGTAATGCCAGTTATGACTACATTCTGGAAGGTACTCCTACTTCTCTTGAAGATGATGTTCTTATCCAAAAGTTCAAAAAACTGTCAACACGGCAAAAAGAAACTTTGGAACCCATTATTGATTCCATGCTAAACAAAGAGACCTAAATTGGTCTGTTTTCGTGTTGCCTGCTTACTAACTTTGGTATTTCGAATAATGTACAATTCAGGCATAGTCGGAAGTAACCTTCCACTACATAGCACCAATATACAACAGGTGCGATGCTTTATCGATTCAGGAAAGGAGGGATATCTATGAAGGTAAGCGGAGAATCCGTTTTCATCTCTTGTAGAACAGGTGAAAAGAACGGAAAAAACTGGTTCTCAGCGAAGTTCCTTGACGAAACCGCAGACGAGTTCTTTACTGTCTTTGTTTCCGAGGACTTGTACAGAGAACTTGAAGGAGTTGCTAAGAAAACTCCCGTTGTTCTGACACTTCAAATTGTGCCGGGGCAGAAGTACTTTTCTCTCGAACAGATCGAGCTTGTTGATTAACTAACATTTTTATTGCTATGCAGGTGGAACGAAAACACCACCTGCATAGGAAGGAGGATGAATGGAAATTATAACCTTATTTTTTATTATATTGGTTCTGTTTATATCGACGATATTGATTACAGTGCTTGTCAAACAGTGTTCTGTAAAGGAAGCGACCCTCATGTGCAAGGATTTTTGCAAGGAGGTTTTCACGGCTCTATTTGCCTCAACTCCTGCACCGGAACCAGTATACCCAACCCTTGTCGGATATGAAAATGGGCATTTTGTTCCCCAGTTTATCGACAACAATTTTGCAAAGGTACGCAACCATTTTGCTGTGTGTTACTGCGTGGATGCCAGAATTATCGCTGACGGAAGCTGTGCTTTGTATTGCTTCAGCATTCAACGAAAACCCGATTGTTCTCTGACAGATACCGACCTTGCTCCGCTGATTCAAAAAGAAGTCGAGGAAGTTGTAACGCAAAATATGCGCCTTTACGACTGTTATCTTCCTGCAGAGCCCATTACTGCTACTGAATTATTTTCTACAACTTTACGGGTGGCTTTCGCAAGAAATGAAGCGGGACTAAAGAAAATAGAAGGGCTGAAACGTTCTGCAAGGAAGCGCAGACACACCGTATCTGTCAATAACACTTGCATGACTGAGACATGGGAGGAAAATAGTGAGGGATAGAAAAATGGTGTTCGGATATGAACTACTACCGTTTTCGGAATATGGTCTTTCCATCCCCATTCGGTTGGAAATAGGTAGTTACCCGCATTTGCTTATTACTGGTGCTTCCGGCTCAGGCAAGTCAATGACCCTGTTATTTTTGATGGGAAAGCTGTTGCAAAGTGCACCTGATCTTGAATTATTCATCTGTGATTTCAAGAATTCAAGTGACTTTGCATTTTTAGAGGGATATGAGAACTATTACACAGGTGAGAACTGCTATTCCGGGGTAATGGCTTACTATGAAGTTTTTTCACAGGTTCGTGCAGACCGGGCAAGTCAAAACCAGAAGAGATATTTGCTTGTTATGGATGAATACCCTGCTTTCATAAATTTCTTGCAAATGCGAGATAAGACTAATAAAACCAAGCTTGCTAATGATGTTCTGGGGGCTGTTGCCGAAGTTCTTATGTTAGGAAGAGGTATTTCCTGTGGCATCTGGTTATTGACCCAAAGAGCCGATTCCACTCTATTCTCTAATGGTGCCCGCGATAACTTCATGGTGATTATCGGTATCGGGCGCATGAGTAAGGAGCAGAAAGGCATGATATTTCCGGGGCAGGAAATCCCCGATCTGATTTTCAGTGCCGGTGAAGGGATGCTACTTGCAGATGGCAGAGAGATCACATCTGTAAAGTACCCGATTATTCAGGATATATCTGACTGGAAGAGACACATTTGTTCTATCTTGCAGAAAACAGACAATTCACCGATCTGATGTACCCAGAGATGCCAGACCGCCAAAGGCGGTCGGGTAGCTCTGGAACGGTGGGCGGAAAGCATTGCCCGCCCACCGATGTAATTGTAACTAAACTCCTGAAAACCGCTTATTATCAGGCCTTTAACAAAAGAATCCGTCACAGCATGAACTGTGATAACACTAGGAGGTGTGAAAATGGGATACGATCTAAAAACCAGAGGTCGGGCATGGATAGCCGTTGTACATATCGAGAACATGAAGCGTATGGGATTAAGTGAAGTTGAGTACATGAATCCAGAGCATCTGGCAGATTATTTGGCTTATCTGTGGAACGAAAGTGGAAAAGGACGTTCCAGTGCCGTTGCCATTTGTTTAAGCGAAGCAGGATGCTATCATGCCCACATGGCGCTCTACGGCAACACAACAACTTTGAAAAATGTTTCAAAAATCCTCTTTAACAGCCATATAGAACCACAACTAGGCGGTAAGGCACAATTACAAGCCTATCTGATGAAACAAGGAAAGTATGCAGAGAAGAATGAAAAAATACTTTATCTAAAGGATATAGAGAAAGTGCAGGATATTCCCGGTAAGCGAAACGATCTGGACGCTATAGAAGAACTATTGATAAAAGGATTTACCCCTCAGCAAATCCTTGATTCTAATTTTCATTTCTATAAATACGAAAAGATGATTATGCACGCATATATTGATCAACGGATCAAAGAGGCTCCACTTACACAGAAGGTCTATGTTGAGTATCATTGTGGGGAAAGCGGAACAGGAAAAACCTATTTCTATAATCAGCTTTGTGAACGTGTCGGAGCTGATAATATTTATATTCTTACAGACTACGATAACAATGCCTCAGGGGGTCTGGATTCTTACATGAAAATGGGTGCGCCCGCTATATTGTTCATGGATGAATTTAAAGGATTCGGGATCAGTTATGGCAAGCTCCTAACGATGTTAAACGGGTATACGAGAATGCAGACCCACAGTCGCTACAGCAACTCTTATAACTTGTGGAACGAAGTATACATAACTTCTGTGTATCCCCCAGAAGGTATTTATGCAAATATGGTAAATATAGAGGATCGAGATATAGATTCGTATGTGCAGTTGCTCAGACGGATTACCAAAATTGTATATCACTATATCGAAGATGGAGAATATAAGACTTATTCCATTACGGGCACTGAATATACAGGATACAATGATCTGCTTAAAAAAGTACTTGCTCTAAAGCAACCGGCTGATGGCTTTATAAAAATCAGTGATGCAGAACAATTACAGATACCATTCGAAACAGAAAGGAATAGTTGATACATGGAAACTCATGAAGAATATGATATTATTTTACCCCCGGATATAAAATTGCATCGTATATATGATTACCTGCCATATTCCTACTGGCGCATCAGGCAAATTCTCCGGGAATACTACAATGCACGTTTGGAGTGTGTACGAGCTTACAAAGAGGGCAGGTATGCAGGATACAAACAGCGATATTATATCTATGATATAGAAACTGGAAAGGTATTGAGAAAGAATATTCGTCTCGATGCCCTGAGAAGATTCTTGGCACAACAGGATTTCCCCCTCAAGGAAGCCGATACACCACACAGGAATCCCCAAGCGGCTCAGTTTCTAGCCATAGTGAATGCTATTTCAAACAATGCACGACAATAAACAGACGAAAGGAGGAACAAGTACAAGCATGGAGCACAAACTCCTGACTCTTCCTAGCCACCTAGTTTTTTTTAATCTCTTAATCTCCCATTCCCTAAATTACAGCTCCATTGTTGCATCTGCGACAAAAATATGGACATCAAAGCATCTGCTGATCGACTGCAATCCTTGATAAATACGGCTCTTTGCTGTAATATTGATATAGATGAAGTGTTGGATAATATTGAATACATGAGCAATCAGAAAATATTAGAACAGCACCCCTATGCCATTACAGAGAATAAAGACGGTCGTTTTTCTTCTTATCTACCAGATAAGACAAAGCCAAACAATCGCCGGAAGGTTGTAAAGGCAACAAGAGAACTCTTAGAAAAAGAAATTATTAAGTTTTATAAGGAGCGTGAAAAAGAACAATCTCTAGCAAATATCAGTCTTAGAAAGTTTTACCCTGAATGGTTAGCTTATAAAGCGCTACATACCACCTCAAGTGCTTATATTAAGACCATAGACGAATTGTGGAAGCGGTTCTATGTAAATGACCCTATTATTGATCGTCCCTTAGTGGAACTGAGTGAATACTGCCTCGACACATGGGCTCATTCCATGATAAGGGAAAATAACCTTACCAAGAAGCAATACTACAACATGGCTATTATCATACGTCAGTCATTGGATCTTGCTTGCAAAAAGGGAATCATAGACAGTAACTCTTTTAACAAATTCAAAGTCGATTATAAGCTATTCCGACCCGTAGAAAAAAAAGCCGATGAAACACAGGTATTTCTGATAGAGGAACAGCCCCTGATTGAGCAGGAAGCCTATAGGGATTTTCAGGAATCCGGGAAATCTGCTTGTCTTGCGATTCCTCTTGCATTTCAAACCGGGCTTCGAACATCTGAGTTGGTGGGCTTACGTTGGTCAGACATAGATGAAGAGCAGGAACATTGTATCCATGTTCAACGAATGGAAATCAAAGAATATAAACAGCTTTCCGATGGGACATGGGGTTCCCCTAAGAGGGTGATCGTCAACCGTACCAAATCCAAACAGGGAAATCGAAACGTATATCTTACGACAACAGCAAGGAAAATCCTAGAGCAGATATATTTTTTCAACGAAGAAAAGGGATTCAGCAACGATGGTTATATCTTTATGAATGAGAGGGGTCGTGTTACTGCCCCCGCCCTCAACAAACGAATTCGCCGTTATTGCCGTAAGATCAACATATCCGAGAAGGGTATGCACAAGATACGGAAGACTTATATTTCTACCTTGATTGATGCTGAGGACATTAACATCAACTATATCCGGGAGCAAGTAGGACACGCAGATGAAAGAACTACCTACGGCAACTACTGTTTTAACCGAAAGTCAAAAGATCTGACTGCACAAAGTATGGAAAGAGCTCTCGCACATGGCTGATTAACGAAATAACATTTGTTCTCAAATGTTCTCAACCTTGACAGAACAAAGAAAAAGGGAAACCCTGATAAAATCAAGGTTTCCCACAAAAAATAGAATCGGGGTGACAGGATTCGAACCTGCGACCCCCTGGTCCCAAACCAGGTGCTCTAGCCAAGCTGAGCCACACCCCGAGGCTGCGTTGTGGATTCCCGCAACGCAGGAGTTATTATAACCTAGATTTTTTCTCTCTGTCAAGAGGAATTATCGCAGATAGGCAATGGTAAAATGTACTTTTTCCTCCCTGTCGATCTCCATGATGGCATAGGACGGCAGGCGGCCCTCCTGTCTCGGATAAGAGAGGCTGCCGGGATTCACGGCAATAATGCCATCATCGATATCGATCACCGGGCGGTGGGTATGTCCGTACAGCACGATATCCACACCGCGGTCAATGGCCTCTTTTTTAATCGTCTCATTGCCCATGGATACATAATAGTTGTGTCCGTGAGTCACCCAGACCTTATAAGGACCGATATCCAGCGTGATCTCTCTGGGAAGATCCGAGAAGAAATCGTTATTCCCAAGGACAATATACACCGGGCATTCTGCCGCGGAGGACAGCGCATATTCGCTGCCTTCCGCATCCCCACAGTGGATCACCATATCCGGGTGATGCATTTCCAACACTTTAAAGTAATTCTCATTCTTTTTATGGGTATCACTTACAATCAGTATCTTCATATTTCTTCAGTTCCTCTTTCATCAGCTGCAATGCCTTGCCTCTGTGGCTGACCTGATTCTTCTCTTCTTCTGTTAATTCTGCTGTCGTCTTATCAAACTGGGGCACATAGAAAATAGGATCATAGCCGAAGCCGTTTGCTCCCTTTTCCTCATAGCCGATCCTCCCCTCTATGGTGGCTAACGTGGTCAGTTCCCGCCCGTCGGGCAATACAGCCGCGATGGCACAGACAAATCTCGCAGTACGCTCTTCGTCCGGCACACCTTCCAACCGGTTTATCAGATTCGCGTTTTTCACAGAATACGGGGTATCTTCCCCCAGATATCTGGCGGAATAGATGCCCGGCTCCTTGTTCAGATAATCGATCTCCAGTCCGGAGTCGTCCGCCATCACGATATCTTTCGTAAAGGCAGCCACCGCGCGGGCTTTGATCAACGCATTTTCCTCATAGGACTGTCCGTTTTCCTCAATGTCTACCCGGATTCCCGCATCTTTCATGGATATCACTTCCATTCCGGTATCTTCCATGATCATACGGATCTCTTTGATCTTACCGGCATTGCCGGTTGCAAATACGATTCTTCCCTTCATTTTATACTCCTTACCGTATTTATCATTGCGTATTAGTATAAACCTCGTTGATAGCTTCCGCAATACCTTCCGCCAGCTTTTTTTGATAACTGTCCTGCTCTAACAGCTGTCTCTCACTGCTGTTCGTTACGTAGCCGAGCGAAATTCTCGCCGCCGGGATCGTCAGATCCCACAATACATCTCCATCGGCTGCGGGAACAACTCCCACTGCCCGGTTGCTGGCAGCCACTGTAACCTGCCTTGCCACACAATCTGCCCACTGAAGATTTCCGAACTCAGGAATATAATATTCATCGTTATATTCCGCGCAGATTCCGTAGGCAGCCTCATTCTCCGGATCCGCAGACAGCCCGATCTCCAGATAGAGATCCGCTCCTACCCAGTCTGCGAACATCCTCCGGGCTTCCTTGGATACCTCCGTATCCTCCGAGCGGGTGAGATACACTTTTACTTTCTGATCTTCCATCAGCTGTGCCGTCTGTTTCGCCACCTTAAGAGCGATGTCCTTTTCCTGACAGCCAGAAGCCGTAACACCTCTGTTGCTGCCACCTCCTGCCGGATCCAGTACCACGATCCTGTCATAGAGTTCCTTCGGCATCACATAATCAATTCGTAACACTCCCTCTTCCAGAGTACTGTGATATTCCAACACATCCTTCATTGTCAGCCGCAGCAATACACCTTCATTCCGGGACTCGCAGATTCCTTTTTCCACAAGTGTCAGATCTCCCGTGATTTTATGTTCCTTATAGAAGGTCTTCCTGCCGGTCTGTATGTAGACCCAGAGTTCCTTTTCCATATAATGGTTCTCTACTACTACATTCTCCGCCTTGGTTCCCGTTTCTAACGGAATACAGATCTGCCTGTCAGCCACATGGTCTGTCATCATGGTCAGCTGCATCTCTCCGTTTTCACCGGTACGATATTCCGGGACAATCTCTCCCTGTTCCTGTCCTCTGGCGGATATGACCACTGTCTTATGTGCTGCCACATGCAGCATTCCCCCCATAGACAAGGCACCTAACACAAGCCACAGGATCAGTGTCAGTGTCATATTTTGTTTTTGATCTCTGATTTGCAGTCGTTTTTTCATGGAAGGCTATACTTCTCTTCTCTTCGGCGGCTTCGGTCCTAAGAACTGATAATAATAAGTCTTCATCATTCCATTATAAATCTTGCGGTTTTTATCCGCTTTTCTTCCGATATCCTTCTCCGCCTGCTCGTATGCGGTGATCAGATACATACTCCAGGAATCCAGTTCTCGGAATCTCTCACCGATGGTGCGGTACAACCCAGGCATCTGGCTCTTATCCTGCAGACGCTCTCCATAAGGCGGGTTCGTAATAATAAAACCGTATTTTTTCGGGTGATGGAGTTCCTCCACGCCCCTGCGTTGGAAATGGATCAGCTTATCCACTCCCGCAAGTCTCGCGTTTTCTCTGGCAATCTTCACCATATCCTCATCAATATCGTATCCCTGAATATCTGTCTCCACCGACAGATCCACCATCTCTTCCGCTTCATCGAAAGCGTCATACCACACCTTTTTACCCACAATATGCGGCCAGTCCTCCGCCGTAAAACTGCGGTTCCTGCCGGGAGCCATGTTGGCTGCCATCATAGCTGCCTCTATGGGGAACGTTCCGCTTCCGCAAAAAGGATCCACCAGGATCCTGCCGGCATTCCAGGGGGTCAGCAGGATCAGGGACGCTGCCAGATTCTCCGCAATGGGAGCCTTCGCCGTAAGCTTCCGGTAACCTCTCTTGTGCAGGGATTCTCCGGTGCTGTCCAGTCCCACCGTCACTTCATCCTTCATCAAAAATACACGGATAGGAAAAGAAGCGCCATCCTCCGGGAACCAGGAAATATCATACTGACTTTTCAGGCGGTCTACCATTGCCTTTTTCATTATAGACTGGATATCCGAGGGGCTGAACAGCTTGGACTTCACGCTTGCGGCCTTCGCCACCCAGAACTTTCCGTCCTTCGGAATATACTCTTCCCAGGGAAGATTCTTGGTCCCCTGGAACAATTCTTCAAAAGTCTCGGCATGAAAGCTTCCCACCTTGATCAGAATACGTTCTGCTGTCCGCAGGAAAATATTGGCTCTGCACAGAGCTTCTTCATCTCCGTAAAAAGTGACCCTGCCGTCCGCCACTTCCGTAATATCATAACCGATATCCGTGATCTCTCTCTTAAGCACCGATTCCATGCCGAAATGGCAGGGGGCGATCAATTCAAAACGTCTCATTCATTCCTCCGTATCTCATCAGACATAAAATCATTATATATGCATTCCAAAAATATGTAAATAGGGGCATTCCTGCGAACGCCCCTGACTTCTTATGCACCAAAAACTAGCAGTACTTGTTCTGCTCCTTATTCTCGCTCTGGTCCTTGTTCTGGTTCTTACTCTGATTCTTGCTCTGATTCTTACTGTTCTGCTTATTCTGAGAGTTCTGATTCTCACCATAAGCGTTACTGTACTTGTTCTCGTTGTTCTGATCGTAATTATTAGACATATCTGTGACCTCCTGCTCGGAATTATTTTAAGTTACAGGAGTAGTATGTCTTTTTTGCAGAAATTTATACTATTTTATTTTTTGGTACTTTAGAACTAAATTTCCTCTTGCTTTTTTGTGACGTTAGTACTATAATAAGATGTGTAGATAGAAACCCCTTCATGATTCTATTTGCACCCTTATGTATTATTTATTTATACTCCCCTCAAGAAAGCCACCAGCTTCCCCCTGGTGGCTTTCTACGTGGTAATTAACTCTATTCAGAGCCGTTAAATAGTTACTAGTTGAGCCAGTCCCGGAACAGCTTCACCAAAAACAGTACTACCACAATAGGCACCAATACCGGTGCCAGAAATGACAATACAGAAAATACCGCACTGAAGATCAGCACTACCACCAGAATTCCAAGAATCACCCACACCCAGGCAGGAAGCTTTACAAGTACATCTGCCACCTTATTCCGGTGGGAACCGTCATTTCCATCCTCTGTATAACTGCGATGCAGATTCGATCCTGCTGCCTCTCTATACTCTCCGTTGCCATAGACGGTGTTCCGGTATCCGGAATATTCGTCTCCGCCATTGGTCTGGATGATCGTACGGGCGATCAGCCGTGGATCTCCCAGGCTTTCTAAGACTTCCTCTTCCGTACGCCCCTTACGGATCTCCGTGTTTATATAATCTTCGTAATAATTTACATTGTCCATGACCAGCCCCGGAGATACTCGTCCGTTCAGTGCCATCCGCAGTCGGTCCACAAATTCCTGTTTATCCATATTTTCTTGGTTCCTTCCGTTTACACCACCATTTTAGCATGACATAAGTACTACGTAAATATACGGACTGGGAAGTATTTCTAAAACTTTTCTAAAATACCGGTCAAAATGCGCACAAAAAAAGAAGGTATTTCGGTGGGTGTGCCCTTTCCCACATTTCTTTTGACCCATAGGGTGCGTAGCAGCACATTCTCTACTTCAAAATACCTTCTTTTTATTTTACGGTTATTATAATGCATTTATTCTCTTTTGTAAAGAATCTGATTTTTACGCATCATTTTCTTCAGATTTTTATTTCGGATTCTCCAACAGGTCATAACCGAATGATTCAACAAGTTATCTTCATTTTCCAGCGAAAGCCGAATAACAATATTTAAATTCATTTCCGACAGCTTTTTTATCATAAATACTGTTTCCGTATTTTTATCATCATTGATAATAATATCCGGGCATTCTACACATTCTTTGCGATATTTTATAAATAGTTCGTAATCGTCCGGATGTCGAACTTGTATATGGTGAATCCTCTCTTGTGTAATAATTACCTTGTCCGTTTTTATATTATTGTACTTCCTGCGAAACAATTCCTTTTTAATTTTCCCGATTTCCAGTAGTTCTTCCACTCTGCACCTCCTTTATTGTAAAACCCTTTTGACCTTCTGATCCGTAGCTATCTAGGTCGATTTCGTATAGTAAATCGATACTTTGGCCTCGAATAGCGGCTTTATCAGCAAAAATAATCAAAAAATATATAAAGCAACGCAGAATAGTCGTTTTTACGTATAATATTAATTATAATTTAGGGAATGTTATATGATACAATAAGATAAGTTATATGAATTTTCTAAAAAACCCCGGAGACATCATCTCCGGGGCTTACGATGTACGTGACAGGATTCGAACCCACGACCTTCTGGTCCGTAGCCAGACGCTCTATCCAGCTGAGCTACACGTACATTTACAGGTTTTCGCCTGCAACAGTATGTATTTTAACTGCTACAGGCGAAAATGTCAATAGAATTTTTTAATTTTTTCAAACAATTTTATTTTCAGCAGATTTTTCCGATGCCGGTACGACTTTCGCATCATACTTTTCCAGAATAGCCTGCTTGAACTCTTCGTAATTATCCTCATCATCGTAGCAGGCGTATTCAATCTCCAGCGGTTCCTCCGTCTTCATCAGAAGCATTCCCAAAAGAGACTTAGCATCCATTGCGATCTTCTGAATACGGATATCGATCGCATCATCAAATTCATTGCAGGTATCCACAAAATGTCTGATTTCATCCTCCGAATGGAAGGTAATATATAGTTTTTCTCTCATCCTTTGTTCTCCCATCTGTCCGCTTGCGGACACCTCATACCTTTGTATATTATGCCACCCAACGCATAAACCTATCCCCACGCGCCCATCAAACGGGGGTATGCGCGTCTTTAGCGTGCTGCCAGCGCCTGCGCGATATCCTCACGCATATCCAGTACGGCCGCGCGGGAAGCATCTGCATAATTCTGCTCACCGAACTGCGCATACTTCTCCTGCTGGTATGCGGCAATGATGCCACGGGAGGAGTTGATGATGGCACCCAGTCCGTCTTCATTGAAGAAGTGTACCAGATCTGCACCCTTACCGCCCTGTGCACCGTAACCGGGCACCAGGATAAATGCCTTGGGCATTACCTTACGAAGCACTTTGCCCTGCTCAGGATAGGTTGCACCTACCACAGCACCTACATAGCTGTAAGAATCGCCCATACAGTCAGCTCCCCAGGCTGCTACCTTTTCTCCCACCAGCTCATACAGCGGTCTGCCGCCCACCAACTGATCCTGGAACTCGCCGCTACTGGGATTGGAAGTCTTCACCAGTACGAAAATGCCCTTTTTCTCTTCCTTACAGATCTTCACAAAAGGATTCACGCCGTCGGAGCCCAGATAAGGGTTTACAGTCACGAAATCCTCATCAAAACCGTAATAGCTCTTGCTGCCTACCTGTACTTTGCCCAGATGTCCGACTGCGTATGCCTCGGAAGTGGATCCGATATCACCGCGCTTGATATCGCCGATGACGATCAGACCTTTTTCTTTACAATAATCCACGGTCTTTTTAAATGCCACCATACCGGGAATGCCAAACTGCTCATACATTGCCACCTGAGGCTTCACAGCCGGTACCAGATCATAAATTGCATCCACAATACCCTTGTTATACTGCCAGATTGCTTCTGCGGCACCTTCCAAGGTCTCACCATACTCAGCGAAAGCCGCCTTTTTAATATATTCCGGCACGAATTTCATCATAGGATCCAGTCCTACCACGATCGGTGCGTTGGTTTCTTTGATTCGAGCGATCAGTTTGTTGATCATATTTCCTCCATTCTGCAATCATTTTCGTTGCATTTTATTTTCTCAATTGTGTAAATTACCCTCTGCGATGTATCTGTAATGACCGCAGAAAAGGCACCGCCTTCGGGCGATGCCTCATGACCTGTTTCTATTCTACCCCAACTAATGTCAGTTGGTCAACGTACTTCTTGATATTTGAAGCATTTACATACTTTTTATGACTGTCTCCGTTTACTACCACCAGTGTCGGTGCCTGCATTACGCCATAACGTCTTGCCAGCTCCATGTTCTCCTCCGCGTCAATGGTCACGTAGGGCACATTTTTCAGATATTCCTTCACCAGCTTGCAGTTCGGGCAGGTCTTGGTCGTGAACAGATACTTGATATCCTGCGGCTGCTCCACCTTCACTTCCACGTCCTCCGCAAAATTGGACAGCGTTACCACACTTCTGGTGGGACGTTTTAAGGAAGAATGGACAATGTCATACTCCGTTCTGTTGGCATATTCCTGTAACTTACCATCATTCCAGTTCTGCACCGGACGATAGTAACCGGTGATGCGGCTGTACACCTCGGTCTTCGCCCCACAATGAGGACATACCTTCACCTCTCCCGCCAGATAACCGTGTTCCTTACAGATGGAATAGGTCGGCGACAGCGTATAGTACGGCAACTTGTAATTGGAAGCGATGGTCCGCACCAGGGAAGCCGCTGCTTTCCAATCGGGAAGCTTCTCTCCCAGGAACGCATGGAACACCGTACCTGAAGTATACAGGGTCTGCAATTCATCCTGAATATCCAGTGCATCGAAAATATCCACAGTATAGTCCACCGGCAGATGGGAAGAGTTCGTATAGTAAGGAGTATCTCCCGGCTTTCCTGCCGTCTTGATACCGGGCCAGCGCTTTCTGTCGTGCTTGGCCAACCGGTATGTGGTACTCTCCGCAGGAGTCGCTTCCAGATTGTAAAGATCTCCGTACTGCTCCTGATAATCCGACAGGCGCTCTCTCATATGATTCAGTACTTCCCTGGTAAACTCCTGAGTTCTCGGATCGCTCATATCCGCCCTCAGCCAGTTGGCATTTAGGCCCACCTCGTTCATGCCGATCAGACCAATAGTAGAAAAATGATTCTCAAAGGTGCCCAGATACCGCTTGGTATAAGGATACAGTCCCTCATTTAACAGCTTTGTAATGACACCGCGCTTGATCTTCAGGGATCTCGCAGCAATATCCATCATATGATTCAGTCTTGCGTAGAATTCGTCCTTATTGGCAGACAGGTATGCGATCCTGGGCATATTGATGGTGACAACGCCCACGCTTCCGGTGCTCTCGCCGGAGCCGAAGAATCCTCCTGTCTTCTTACGCAGTTCCCGCAGATCCAGACGCAGTCTGCAGCACATACTGCGGACATCGCTGGGCTGCATGTCGGAATTGATATAGTTGGAAAAATACGGCGTACCGTATTTTGCGGTCATTTCGAATAACAGTCTGTTGTTCTCTGTGTCGGACCAGTCAAAATCCTTCGTGATGGAATAAGTAGGAATCGGATACTGGAAACCGCGGCCATTGGAGTCACCCTCGATCATGGTCTCGATGAATGCCTTGTTTACCATGTCCATTTCCTTTTTACAATCCTTGTATTTGAAATCCATCTCCACGCCACCTACCAGTGCCGGCAGCTCTGCCAGATCATCGGGCACCGTCCAGTCCAGTGTAATATTGGAGAAAGGAGCCTGGGTACCCCAGCGGCTGGGAGTGTTGACACCGTAGATAAATGCCTCGATGCATTTTTTCACTTCAGGATAGCTTAAATGATCTACTTTCACAAAGGGGGCAAGGTAGGTATCAAAAGAAGAAAATGCCTGAGCTCCCGCCCATTCGTTCTGCATGATCCCTAAGAAGTTCACCATCTGGTTGCACAGTACGGATAAGTGTCTCGCCGGAGCAGAAGTGATCTTGCCGGTGATGCCGCCCAGTCCTTCCTTGATCAGCTGCTTTAAGGACCATCCCGCGCAGTAACCGGTCAGCATGGACAGATCATGGATATGGATATCCGCATTGCGATGCGCCTCGGCAATCTCTTCGTCGTAGATTTCGGACAGCCAGTAGTTCGCCGTTACCGCACCGGAATTGCTTAAGATAAGACCACCTACGGAATAAGTCACGGTGGAGTTCTCCTTCACTCTCCAGTCCTCGACTTTGACATAGCTGTTGACCACATCCTTGTAGTCTAAGATTGTGGACTTCATGGCACGCATCTTCTCCCGCTGCTTGCGATACAGAATATACGCCTTCGCTACTTCTTCATAGCCCGCCTGTCCCAACACACGCTCCACGCTGTCCTGGATATCTTCTACGTGGATTTCATCATTTTCCACCTTTTTCTGGAAATCCGCGGTCACCCGTAACGCAAGAAGATCAATGATGTCGTTATTATAGCTCATCTGCGTCGCAGTAAAAGCCTTCATAATGGCATCATTGATCTTCGTCAGTGTAAAATCTGCTTTGGAACCATCTCGTTTGATTACCTGAAACATCTTGTGTACCCCCTTAATCTCATGTCCCCATAGACCGTTCTCCCTACCTTCCGTGGGAATCGTCGTTAAAACCTATCACGGTCTATTCTACAACACTTTGTGGGGGAAGTCAATTAAAGGATACTAGATGTTGTGTATACATCAGTTCACCCGTCGTTTTGTGCAGAGACGGCTTTACGCTTGCGTAAGGAGCCGGCTCTGTGCAAATCGACGAGGGGGAGCGGCCGCTTTACGCCCTCTTCCACACTCTGTGGTACAGCACATACGCCACCACCGCGGTCACACTCTCCGTGCAGACAAACGCCCACCATACACCGGTGACACCGATGATGCGGCTTAAGACAAATGCCGCAGGGATGACCACCGCCACATAACGCATCACAGAAATCACCAGGGAAGCCATACCCTGTCCCAGCGCCTCCAGGGCTCCGGAGCTGGTCACCGACACAGCGGACAGAATAAAGCCCAAGCTGATGATATGCAGTGCCGTGATACCGATGGTGATGGTCTCCGGATTCTCGGTAAACAGTCCGATCAGTCCTCCGGGGATCAGCCAGCACAGCGCCGTACCGGCAGCCATGATCCCTGCGGTCAGTTCCAAGGTCAGACGGTAGATCTGCTCCACACGCTTTCTCTCACCGGCACCGTAGTTATAGCCGATCAAGGGACGGATGCCCTGAATGATACCGTTGGAAGGCAGGTAAATAAAGGTCTGTAACTTATAATAAACACCCAGCACCAGCACATATCCCTGGGAATATGCTGCCAGAATGCTGTTCAATGCGGAGATCAGCAGAGAAGGCAGCGCCATATTCAGGGTCGCCGGAATACCGATACCGTAAGTCTTGCCGCAGATCTCCCCTTCCGGACGCAGATATTTTTTATGAAGCTTCACCGGCAAAGGATCCGCCACATAATAGATGAGATATACCAGTAATGTGATCACCTGTCCGATGCCGGTGGCAAGCGCTGCTCCGGCGATCTCCATCCGTGGAAAAGGTCCGATGCCGAAGATCAGCAGTGGATCCAGTACAATATTCGTGACAAATCCGGCGATCATGCTGACCATGGTAGCCCGCATCCGGCCTACCGCCTGGAATATTTTCTCCAGTGTGATACCTCCGGTCACAATGGTGGAGAACAAAAATACCACATTGGAATATTCCATGCCAAGTGCCCGCACCGTATCACTCTTCGTAAACATTCCCAAAAATAAGTTCATTCCGCAGAGGAACAGAACCATGAGCAGTACACCGTGCAATACTCCCAGCACCATGCCCTGGGTCGCCGTCTTATCCGCTTTTTCCTGATTCTGTGCTCCCAGATAAAAAGAGATCATGGCATTGACCCCCACCCCGAAGCCCACCGCCACCGCAGTCAGCAGATTCTGTGCCGGATAGACCAGGGAAAGCGCTGTCATGGCATCCTCGCTGAGCTTTGCCACGAAATAACTGTCCACAATATTATAGAGGGAGTTAAATGCCATGGACAGCATCATGGGAAGTGCCATGGACATAACTAATGGGAATATCTTTTTTTCTTTCATGTATGTCTGATTCATTTTCTGCTCCTTATACAACAAACGCCACACAACATTTCTGCTGTGTGGCGAAAATAAGATCAAAATCTTGAAAAATCCACTGCCCTTGCGGGTTTTGTAATCGGTGATTTACTTTGTTCCAGTGCGTATTATAGGAAAGAAATCTTTTTCTGTCAAGCCAAAACGCCTAAAATTTCAGCAAACAGGTGTGAACCTTCCTCCGACTGATAGATATTAATACCGTCGATATCTGTGCTGTGGTTGGCAAATGCCGGATATAAAAACCCCGCTTCCGGTCTCCCGACCTCATAGTCTCCTGTGACCGGGCCGATGGTACCGATCAGAAACTGGTAGACCTCCTCGGATTCCCACTGATTCTCCTTATCTTTTCCCTTGGTGGGCACATCATAGCTGCCGAAGAAAAGATAGATGGCATATGGATAGCCCGGCTGGTACCTCTCTCCAATATATTCATAAAGGGAGTACAATAATGCATCATTTTTTAATTCGCACTGCCGCAGGGCTTCCAACAGCTGTATTACGCCACCGGGTCTCCTCGCTCCCAGGTCCAGACGATAGTTCTTCAGATTCACATTGGTGTTGGAATAGGGAACGGTTTTGGCGATATTCAGATTCTTCTCCTTCTCGCTTCCGGATAATTTGAGGAAATGCGTATTGAACGTACCGTCAATAAATCCCTCTTCATCCATGTACGCCCCGGCAATGCGGGAAAAGCAGCTGCGTGACACAGTCATTCTCCTGGTCAGTTCCAACATATCTTCTCTGTCTATGTGCATTCTTAATCTCTCACCTTTCCATCATGGTAACCATTCAGAGTCATGCAAAACCGCGTTCTGCGAATATATCTGATGTAGGATTTTTTCATATTAGACATCCTTCACAGCAGTCTGCTCTTCGTATTAGCGCTTTGGCTGTCCATATATTCCAGCATGGACAGCTTTCCATCTGTACAGTCGAGAATCGCAGTTGCGCAGTTGCCCATATGCATCCGCCAGAAATCATCGACAGGAATATTCAGAACGGGATTCAGAATACTGCGGTTCACTCCTCCGTGAGCCACCACCAGCACAGTCTCATATGTACCTTCTAATGGCAGCAATACCTGCTCTACGAATTCACCGCTTCTTTTATACAGTTGTGCAAAACTCTCCGCTCCCGCGGGAGGAACGTAGCTGCCCGGATTGGTGAAAGGCTGGCTGGCAGCATCCTTGATTGTCCGGATGTCCACGCCCTCCCAGGGTCCGAAATTCAATTCTCTGAGTCTTTCATCTGTGGTGAGGGTGATCTTCCGGTCGCCTATGATGGTTTCTGCCGTGCGCTTTGCCCGGATCAGTGGCGAACAAAATGCAATTTCAAATGGAACCTCTTTTAACCGCTCCGCCGCCTCGTGGGCCTGCTCCAATCCCTGGTCATTAAGCGCAATATCCGTCTGCCCCTGCAAAAGTCCTGCCTGATTCCAGTCCGTCTCCCCGTGTCTTACCAAGTAGATCTTCATATATCTGTATCCTCATTCTTGTCGTAGCTTACTTTTTTCTGTCCGCTTTTGTCGCTTACGCCGTTATCCACAGTAGTCTGTTTCAAAATACTACGGTTTCCACCATTCTGTCAACCTTACTTGAAAGTTAGTAAAGAAATGCTATCAAATCCCCGTAGCCCTTGGCAGGGTATAAGAAACGCGACACGCTTGCGCTC
>ENA-USUK01000191-USUK01000191.1-human-gut-metagenome-genome-assembly--contig:-NODE-191-length-47137-cov-5.998300_pt1 | contig 47137 bp, 30 predicted proteins | sample MGYA00250062_ERZ773400 | MGnify/ENA primary metagenome ERZ773400 (study PRJEB29103, sample SAMN06111961) | human gut metagenome | biome: human gut; feature: ankylosing spondylitis patient; material... | reverse complement strand
CTGACATTCCATGCCTATGATCCGGGGTATCAAATCACCTTTGTGCTGATGCTGACTTCTGCCATCGTCACCTGTACCCTGACAACGCGGCTGAAGGATCATGCAAAAATGTCTGCGCAGGCAGCGTTCCGTACAAAAATACTGTTTGATACAAATCAGCTTTTACAGAGAGCAAAAAGCGAGGAAGAAATCCTCTCTCAGACAGCGTCCCAGTTGATGAAGCTGCTGAACCGGAGTTTGATCGTTTACCCGGAACAAAACGGAGATCTTGGGTCAGAACAGGTTTTTGAGGTTGATGGGGAAGTGCCGTGTAACATCTTTTCTGCACCGGAAGAACGGGATGCAGCAAACTGGACGTTTGCCAACAAAAAGCGTTCCGGCGCAGGCACGGATAGCTACCCGGATGCAAAGGGGCTTTATCTTGCACTTCGGACCGGAGGCGGCGTGTTTGGAGTGATCGGGATCGATCTATCCGAAAAACCGCTGGATGCCTTTGAAAACAGTGTGCTGCTTTCCATTCTGGGCGAAGGTGCGCTGGCCATCGAAAACCGCAGAAACGCGCTGGAAAAAGAGCAAGCTGCATTGCAGGCAAGGAATGAAGAGCTGCGGGCAAATCTGCTGCGCACGATCTCCCATGACCTGCGCACCCCGCTGACCTCCATTTCCGGCAATGCCAGCAATCTGCTTTCCAACGGAGAAACACTGGATACAGAGACCCGGAACAAGATCTGCACCGATATTTTTGACGATGCGCAATGGCTGATCGGTCTGGTGGAAAATCTGCTTTCCATCACCCGCATTGAGGATGGTCGGATGAATCTGCAGATCTCACCGCAGCTGATGGACGAAATGATCGAAGAAGCTCTGCATCATGTCAACCGGAAAAGCTGCGAACACACCATCACAACACAGTATGGGGACGAGATCCTCTTGGTCAATGTGGATGCACGGCTGATCATGCAGGTCGTTGTCAATCTGGTGGATAACGCCATCAAATACACCCCCGTGGGCTCGGTCATTCAGATTTCGGCTTACCGGAAAGACCATCAGGTCGTAGTGGAAGTTGCAGATAACGGTCCCGGCATTCCGGATCGCGCAAAAGCACAGGTGTTCGAGATGTTTTATACCGGGCAGAGCCGCATCGCAGACAGTCACCGCAGCCTTGGACTGGGCTTGCCCCTCTGCCGAGCGATCCTGACGGCTCACGGCGGAACATTGACCCTGCGTGACAACATTCCCAATGGCAGTGTCTTTTCCTTTGCATTGCCGCAAAGCGAGGTGAACATTCATGAATAAGCCGTCCATTCTGGTCGTAGAGGATGATGTTCCTGTACGGTGTCTGATCACAACGACCCTGAAAACCCACGGCTATAAATATCTGACTGCTTCCAATGGGGAAACGGCGATCATGATGACTACCAGCCACAACCCGGACATCATGCTGCTGGATCTTGGGCTGCCCGATATAGACGGCATCGAGGTCATCCGCAGCGTCCGCACATGGTCGAACCTGCCCATCATCGTCCTGAGTGCCCGGAGCGAAGATTCTGATAAGATCGAGGCACTGGACAACGGCGCAGACGATTATCTGACAAAGCCGTTTTCCGTGGATGAGCTGCTGGCAAGACTGCGTGTAACGCAGCGCCGATTGAATCTGCTGGCTTCTGACGGCATAAACAGCCCGGTTTTTGTCAATGGTCCTTTGAAGATCGACTTCTCGGCAGGCTGCGTCTGGTTGAGCGAGAATGAATTGCATTTGACCCCCATCGAGTACAAGCTGCTGTGTGTGCTGGCGCATAATGTGGGCAAAGTGCTGACGCATACCTCCCTCACGCAGAAAGTATGGGGCAGTACGCAGGAAAATGACATTGCTTCCTTGCGAGTTTACATGGCATCCCTGCGCAAAAAATTGGAACGATACCCGGATGCGCCGCATCTGATCCAGACCCATGTTGGTGTCGGATACCGGATGCTGCGCGCAGAAAATGATGAAGCATAGTAAAAAAAGCAGGGTGCGCCCTGCGGACGCACCCTGCCAAAAGTCACAGACAACAGCGATATGTACAACAGGGCGTTCCCCGTAGCAGAGTTCCCATAAAACAGTATTTGCAAAAGCTCCCGAAATGGGGAAGATTTGGCGTGACTTCGGTCACGCCTTTTCTTTTGCTTCCAGTTCATCCAGAGGGATGTACCCCAGCCCATCGTACTTGATATGGATGTGCTGCACCCGCTTTCCGCTGGACTTATCCGGGGCATCCACATAGATGGCCGACACCAGTTCACGGAGAGCATAAGGGGTGAGTTCTTCAATATGAACGTACTTGTGCGCTTTCTGGACGAACTTTTCAATATTCTCGATCTGCTGTTCCTGTACTTCAATTTCCTGCTGGATGGAGAGAACTTCCTCTTCCAGCTGCTTCTGTTCGGCATCGTAGCTCTGACTCATCATGTCGAAGCGGTCATCGCTAAGCTTTCCGTTAACATTGTCCTCGTAAATCTTCATGAACAGCCGTTTGAGGTCTGCGATCCGCTTCTCATTCCGGGCAAGCTGCTTCTTCAGGACAGTCAGCTTTTCGGTGCTTTCCACCCGAAGCTGCTCCTCCATGACCTTGCGGAAGTAGTCCTCATGACAGAGGATGTAGTCCGTCACCCGCTGAACATGGCTTAGCACACGGCCCTCCAAAACCTTTACCCGGATGAAGTGTCCCTTGCACTTGCTCCCGTTCTTCTTGTGCAGAGAGCAATCAAAGAAGTCTTGACTGAAGTCCCTGTGATTGGACGAACCATATTGCATCTTGGAACCGCAGTCAGCGCAGTAGACCATACCGGAGAAAATGCTGCTCTTGCCTGTCCGGGTCATGCGGTGACGCTGGCTACGAATCTCCCGAACCTTTTCAAACACATCATCGTCAATAATGCGCTCATGTGTATCCGGGAAGATAGCCTGATTTTCCACGGGATTCAGATGTCTCTTTTTATCCCAGATAGAGTTAGTATAGGTCTTAAAGTTGACTGTGCAGCCAGTGTACTCCAGGCGTTCCAGAATCGAACTTACTGCTCTTTTATCCCAGCGATAAGGGTCTTCCGGGGCGGGTGAGTTCGTACTCAGGCCATGGCTCAACTTATAGGCGGTGGGAGTCAGAACTTTGTCCACCCACAGTTGGTTTGCAATTTGGGTCGGGCCACGGCCTTCCATGCACATGGAGAAGATGCGCTTCACGATTGCAGCCGCTTCTGGATCAACAAGCCAATGTTTCAGGTTCTCCGGGTCTTTCACATAGCCGTACGCTCAACGTCATCGTGCACTTTGGCGTCAAGCCAGGAAAGCGCCAGATCCGTAAAACCATGGCCGGTGGGGATCTTCGCTGAAACCGCGGCGGCGAAGCCCCGCATGTCGTCCAGACCGGTGAAGAGCGGATAGTCGCCGATGTTCGAGAGTGCCATGATGTGGTTTGCGCCGCGGAAGTACTGCGCCCAGCCGAAAAGCTGGAAAGCGGTAAAGTCGTAGCTGCCGCCGACTGTCACAGCGATTTCATCGTCGCGGCTTCCTTTCGAGGAGTTTTCATTCATGTACTCCAAAACGGTGACGAGACGAAGGGGACCGCGGTCATAAGTGAGCGCAGCGGCGCTGTAACGGTCCGTATTGGCCTTATTCTCGTCGCCGCCGTCTGTGCCGCCGAAACTGGTTTCAATGTCGAGCTGCAGTCCGTTTATGACGGGCGATTTGTAAAGCAATGCATTGTCGACCGAGAAGCCGATGAAAGGCATGGCATACAAAGCCCCTGCGCCGTAACCGTCCCAGCCGGAGCCGAACGGGCTGGTGCGCTGACCGAGGATCTGGAAGCCCGCGGGTGTGGCTCCCGAACGCATCGTGCCGAGGCGTCCCATCCAAAGCTCGCCGTACTGCTTGTGAGCAAGGTAAAAGAGCGAGCCGAGGTTAAAGAAGATGTCCTGTTCCTGAAGTTGTCCCGAATCGGCTCTAAAACCGGATTCTGCAATGAAACCCACGGAAAGCTGATCGCTGATGTCCTCGTGAGCACGGATGGCGAAGCGGCTGGAGTCCAGCATGCTTGATTCCATGCCTAAAGCCGTCTCCGTGCCGTGGATGCCGTCGTTCACGAACGTATATTTAAGACCGGTGTCGTACATGCCGCCGATGGATACGCTGGCAGCACAGACTGCCGACGATGCAGCTGCCGCAAGAAGCGCAGCGCAGGCCGCGCAGCGGGAGAGAGGGAATAATTTTGGATTGAACGTCATCATTTGGCGCTCTCTGGTGTGGTTTGATTGGCGAAAGGCAGGTTTAGTCAGACGATGCGCTTTCAGGAATGTCGGCGTGCTGTGACGCCCGAAACTTCGGAACCAAGGATTGAAGAAGACTTCTGATGTGTGTGAGCTTTGGGATGAGAGAGGTTCCGCAGTGAAGCTGAGATGTTGCTTTGGAGTGTTTGTCCTCGAAGAAGGGTGAAAGGCTGCCTTCTGATGCGGTGCAGCTGAACGGTCTCCCGACTCTGAAAAAGGAGAAAAAACAAAGTCGGGAGACCGAGACGCGGAGCGTTACTTAGCGGTCTTCACGTACTCAGCGGCTTCCTTGCCGGCGATGCGGCCGGAATTCCATGCAAAGCCCAGGGCGAGACCCTGATACGGCGGGTAGGATGGAGCGGAGTAGAAGCCGTTGGCGTTGTTGCCGACGGCGTAAAGGCCATGGATGGGCTTCAACTCAGAATTGAGGGCCTCAAAGCGGTCGTTGACGCGCACGCCGCCCAGCGTCGAAAGGCTCACAACCTTTGCGCGCGCAGCGTAGAACGGGCCCTTTTCAACCTTGAACTTGAGGAATTCAGCCGGCTTGCCGAAGGGGTCCTTGCCGCTCGATACGGCCTGATTGTAGGCCTTCACGTCGGAAAGGAATCCTTTGGTTTCAAAACCCGCCTTCTGAGCAAGCTCTTCGAGCGTATCGGCCTTGAAGGCCACGCCCTGGCGTACAGCTTCTTCCATCAGCGCGCGGAAATCGCCCTTGCCCGTCGGATTGGCGGGACCGGCGCCGGAGACTTCAAACGGGAGCTTGTCGGCTGTGTAGGAGTCAAGCGTCTTGCCGTCAACGACGACAAAGTACTTGCCGCCCACGGAGTAGCCCGCATTGGCCCAGTAGACGGTGTCGTAGATGAGTTCTTCATTGGCAAAGCGCCGGCCGGCCGGATCCACCCAGAGGAGCGGCGTCTTCAGAACGCGCACCAAGAGGTTCGAGTCGACCATGCCGTGGCTGCCCGCGGAAGAGGTCGAAAGACCGTCGAATTCCGCGGCGTGAATGAGCGCGCTGTGTTCACCCGACTTCTGGGTGCCGGCCTTCCAGGCCATATTGAGACCTTCGCCGTTGTTCGACCAGGCGATGCGGTTCGTCAGCTGGCTGCTTTCCATTTCCTTGGCGAGGCGATTGGCATCGCCGCCGTAGCCGCCGGAGGCGAGAATGACAGCCGAGGTCTTAATGGTGAGTTTGCCCCCGTCGGCCTTCTCGGCGATGACGGCCGTTACGTTGCCGTCCTTATCCTGAGTAAGGTCATAGGCGCGGGTCTGAAGCAGAAGTTTGCCGCCGAGCTTGCCGAATGCGTCATACATATTCTTGAATGCACCGGCATTGTCGACATAGCGATGGTAAATGCGCCAGCGGATCGGATAGGGGTTCTGGCCCTGCTGAGGATTCCAGTCGATAAGTTCAAGCTTGGCGCCGTGCTTATTCATCCAGTCGACGGTCGAAGAGGATTCATCGATGACGCGGCGGGTGATCGAGGCCGAGCTCAGGTAGTGGTTGTAATCCATGAGCTGCTTGTAGAGCTGGTCCTTCGTGAGCTGAGAAAGCAGTTCCGGATTGTTCTTGTACTTGGCTTTCTGCATGGAGGATTCAACGGCAAAGAGCCCGGAGGCGAGCTTGCCGGCACCGCCCACTGCAGGTCCCTTTTCAAGCACGATGACCTTGGCGCCTGCTTCAGCGGCGGTGACGGCGGCGGCAGTGCCCGAAGCGCCCGCGCCGACCACCACGATGTCGGCCGTCAGGGTCTCATCGGCGCCGACGGTCTTAGCAACCTTCACGTCGTACTTTTTCGGATCAGCGCCGGCCTTCTCGATCGCCGCAGCCACCGCCTTGCGGATGGCTTCGCTCGACACCGTAGCGCCGCTCATGCCGTCGACAGCCGTGGACTGATGCTCAACAATGGCAGGCGCCATTTTCTTGGCAGCAGCGCCGCCGAGTTCAGGGGTTTCGCCGGAAACGTCAAGCTTAACGTCGGTGATGCGGCCGTCCTGATTGAGCGTGACGGCAGCCTTGACGGTTGAAAGCTTGCCCTGAGCGGCACCCTCATAGGTGCCGGCAGTAACAGCAGCGACGGCCATGGCCGAAACACCGCACAAGAGCGCGGCAACGGCGGTCATGCGGAAGGACTTGGTGATCATGAACGGTTCTCCAGATAGAAAAGTGAGGCTTCGTATGTGGTTTGCGGCTGCCCGAGGCTGTGAGGCGCTCGAACGGCACTCTTCAATAGGTCGGTAGCCTAAAGTTCAGTGGTTTTTTGAACAATCTCGGCGGAGCTACCGCATCATTGGGAAAGCTAATCGTGGCTGTGTTATTTTTTTCCGATTGAGTCCGGCAGCAGCATTTTGTTCAGCTCTTCATTCCATTCGTGCGCTCGTAAAGGAGACGTCATGTTTGAACCTCGTCATCTCAAAGCGTATTTGGCGCTCGTTAAATGCATGCACTTTGGCCGCGCAGCGGAAATGCTCGGTATTTCGCAGCCGACCTTGAGCCAGCAGATTCGGATGCTTGAGGAAGCGGTTGGTGCGCCGCTTATCAACCGCAGCAACCGCACCATGGAACTCACGCCGGTAGGCCGCGTTTTTGCTGAAGATGCGCAGCAAATCCTCACGCTCATGGAGCGAGCCAAACGCAATGCTGAGGACATTCTTTCCGGGGAAGAGGCCGAAGTGAAGCTTGGCGTCTGCCCCGGCACCATCAGCTCCGGATTCCTTATTAATCTCCTTGCAGAGTCCCGACGCAGATGGCCGCGCATCAAAGTGCTCACGGAGGTATCTCCGCCCACGAATTTGGCTGCCCGGCTCTCCAAAGGACAGATTGATATTTATGCCGGATTAACGACTGGCGTTGATTTCCCGCAGACTGTAACCAGTCAGGTCATCGCAGAGTGGGATGCCGTACTGGCAGTTCCTAGGAGCCGACTGGTACTCGAGGAAACAACGTCTCCGGAATTTCTCAAGGATGAAACATTCATCTATCTGGAGGGCGGTGAAGCGGGCTATCCGCACGTGGTGGAAAGCATTTTGGGTTTTACGCCCAAATCGACTTTGAGCACGCCCTCGAGCCGACTGATGATGGCTTACGTGGATGCCGGCTACGGCGTCGCGCTTATTCCTGCGCCTGATGCAACGATACGCGGAACTAATACGCTCATTCGAGCCGTGGCCGGCGGCCGCGGCGTGATGAAAGCCCGTGCCGCTCGGCTCGCGGTCAACAATGCGCCGGCCGTGCGGCGTGTCTATGACGTCATCCTTGCGCTCTCGCGCAACGGCAGCGAATAACAAAACGACGCGTGACTGATCGGCTCACGCGATTTAACACATACTTCATCAGAAGATTGTGAAGGAAACTTGATTTGCCGCTTATTTCGGCGTTCTCATGCCGAGAGCTCGGTTAAAACGTCTGCACAGGCTTTTTTTGGTGTCTCGGGCAGATAAGATCAGCCTATGATCTTGTTTTACTGTACGATCTTGATGTATGTTTGTAGTATCATTGGAGCGTATGTTTGGGAGGATAATTATGGAATTTCAAGTAACTAGCCGCGAGTTTAATCGTAACTCTGCAAAGATTCGTGAGGAATCTCTTCATAAACCGGTGATCATCACTGTGCGAGGCGAGCCGACCAATGTGCTCCTTTCTTATAAGGAGTATGTTCGTGTTTTCAAATCTTCAGATAACCGCAAGACTGCAACTGAGCTTTTTGCTCACAAAAAAGCCGCTTATTGCGATCTCGAGTCCGAACTGGTGCGTAATAAGGAATTGGTCAAAGCACCGGAGTTTGACTAATGTTCCTTCTCGATACGAACGCTGTCTCAGAAAGCAGAAAGCTTGCAACCAGCAATGTTGATCCTGTCTTTAAGAACTGGATTGACGAAATTGATCCAAATCTGCTTTATGTATCGGTCATCAGTTTGATGGAACTTGAAGTGGGTATTCTCCGCATCTCCCGCAGAGATACTCGGCAGGGTATCGTGCTCCGAGAATGGTTTGATATGGAAATCAAACCGAATTACGAGGGGAGAGTGCTCGATATCACTCCTGATATTGCCTATACCTGCGCGCGTTTAAATGTACCGGACCCGCGGCCTTATCAAGATGCTTGGATTGCTGCGACAGCATTAGTACATGGCATGACTGTGGTGACGCGAAATGTTCGTGACTTTGTGCCGATGAATGTATCTTTGCTTTGTCCATTTACTCAGCCGCATTAATTTCGCTTGGGCTTCATTGGATGGAAAAGAATTAGTTCATGTGAAGTGAAATCTCATGTTTAAGGTTGGTCGAAATGCATTCGGGCATTTCGACCAACCTAATTATTTCTGAGTTGCCGCAGCAATCTTCAGAAAATTCTCGAGCTGATCGAGCCCCCGCTCGGTCAGCATGGATTCAGGGTGGTACTGAATGCCTTCAACCGGGAGCGTGCGATGGCGCAGCCCCATGATTTCACCGTCGTCCGTTTCTGCTGTCACCATTAAATCTGCAGGGAGCGTAGTGCGGTCCACGGCGAGCGAGTGGTAGCGCACCACAGACAAGTCTTCGGGCAGTCCGGCAAAGAGCCCCTGACCGTCATGACGGATGCGCGACGTTTTCCCGTGCATCACTTTTTGAGCGTGAATAACGTCTCCCCCCAGCGCTTCGCCGATGGCCTGATGTCCGAGGCAGACGCCGAGCATCGGCATTTGGCGTGCGAGTCCCTCGCGGATAAGCTCGAGCAGAATTCCCGCGCTTTCTGGACGCCCCGGACCGGGAGAGAGGACAATCGCGTCGGGGCGAAGGGCGAAGACGGTTTCGACCGTTGTGCAGTCGCAGCGTCGAGCCGTCACGTCGCAGCCGAGGATCTGAAAGTACTGCACGAGGTTGTAGGTGAACGAGTCGTAGTTGTCGAGCATGAAAATCTTCATGGCAGTCATTCCTTTCGAAGCGTATTTTGGGCTCATTCAGTCGGCGAGTCCGCGGGCAGCGAGTTCAACAGCCTTCATCATGGCTGCGGCTTTATTTTTCGTTTCCTGATATTCGAGCGCTGGTACGGAGTCGTAGACGATGCCCGCGCCCGCCTGAATGGAAAAGTTCCGCCGCTTGGCGCCGCCCGGCGCTTCGGGCTCCTCAAGGTCCTCAAAGATCAGCGTGCGGATCGTGATGGCAAGATCCATCGCCCCGTCATAGCCGAAGTAACCCGCTGCACCGCCGTAAAAGCCGCGCGGTTCAGGTTCAAGTTCGCGAATGATCTGCATGGCACGCACCTTCGGCGCGCCCGAGAGCGTTCCGGCGGGGAAGGCCGAACGAACGAGATCGTAGGCGTCGAGTCCGGGGGCGAGCTGGCCCGTGACGGTGGAAACAATGTGCATGACGTGCGAAAAGTATTCGACGGTCATAAAGGAGGGCGTTTTGACGCTGCCCGGGGCGGCTACGCGCCCTAAGTCGTTGCGTGCAAGGTCAACGAGCATCAGGTGTTCAGCGCGCTCCTTCGGGTCGGCGAGGAGCTCTTCGGAAAGACGTTCATCGTCATCGGCAGAGGCGCCGCGTTTCCTCGTGCCGGCAATCGGGCGGAGCAGCGCGCTGCCGTCGGCTTCGGTGCGGCACAGTGTTTCGGGAGAGGAGCTCACGAAAGTGAGGCCGCCCATTTTCATAAAGAAGGTGTAGGGCGAGGGATTAATGCGGCGCAGCGCCCGATAGAAAGTAAAGGGTTCAATCGTCGTTTCACCGGAAAATTTTTGGGAAAGAACGACCTGAATGAGTTCGCCGTCACGGATCAAGCCTTTGGCTTTTTCTACCATGGCGCAGAAATCGTGTTCGGTCGTATTGGCCTTGAGAACGGGTACTGCAGCCGGATGCTGATCCGGGAGCTTTGAAAGATCGAGCGGCCTGCGGATTCTCGCCCGCACTGCTTCCACGCGGGCCGCGCCCGCGGCGAAAGCCGAACCGAGATCGGGGAATTCGTCGATGCGCACGCCCGCAGAAATCGTCATGGTATGGCGGAAGTTGTCAAAAATGATCATATCTTCGGCCACCATGAAGGCTGCCGTAAGCCCATGAGGCTTGTAGCCGGTTTTTGGTTCGAATTCACCGCACATCTCCCAGCCGAGCGCACCGACAGCACCGCCCGTAAAGGCGGGGAGATCCGTGGGCGCCGCGGGACGAAGGCCTTCCGTAAGCGACCTCAGGGCCATGAAGGCGCCCTCTTTTGTAGCGGCTTCAGGAAGCTCCCGGCGTCCGTCGGCGTCCTCCACAAAGGCTCGGCCGTCTTCGACCGAGAACCGCGCTCTGGGATTGAGGCCAATGAAGGAATTGCGGCCGAAGCGCTCGCCGGCTTCAACGGATTCGAGGAGAAACACATTCTCGTCATCCTTGAGCCGGGAAAGAATGGAGACGGGGGTTTCCAGATCGGCAGTAAGCGTGAGCGTTACGGGAACGTAATTGCCCTGCTGGGCGAGTCGGGCAAATTCGCTGAAGGCGAGCATGGCGGCATCCTAAAAAAGAATCATGAAATCGGAAGACGAAAAAAAACGGACCGGAATCACTGAAAAAGGATTCGGTCCGTTCTTTTGGAGATCTGCGGCAGGCGCTCTGCAGCAGAGGTCTCGCGGCGGCTGAGGAAGCTCGAATGCATCAAGGCGCTGGGCGCTTTTCGTTCTTTTGCTCCTCCCGGCTGCAGACGCAGACGGGCGCCGACGGATCGAATCCGGGACGCCACCGCCAGCTGCGGGAGAGAAGAAGCAAGAACATGAAGGTTCCTCAATGGGGCATAAAGTACAGAATCACTATCGCATGATGCGGGGCAGTTCGGCGGGAGCGCCTCTCGTCGCTCCGCCTCGGTCGATTTGATCCGCATCAGAATCCGGTGCGGATAGCGGTCGGTTGCCTTGTCAATGTCATCCAATCGGCCAGCCGAGCGCTTCGAGCACATTGCGCGCCGCGGCTTCGGGTTCAACATTGTCGACCGAACAGTCCGCGGTGCCCTCATACGTAGCTCGTCTTTCCGCCCAAATGACGGAGAGCGGCCGCGACTGCGAGACGGGGCGCCCCATGGTCGGCAGTTCTTCGATGGGGCGCTTCAAAAGCGCTACGCGGCCGTTCTGCTTTAAGGCTGAGACATTTTTCACGCGCATCATAGTGCCGCCGCCCGTGGCAATCACCACGCCGCGCCGTGCTCCGGCAATGGCGGCAATGCGCGATTCCAGATCGCGGAAAGCGGGTTCGCCGTGACGGCGGAATATTTCGGGGATGGGGAGTTCCGCAGCAGCCTCGATTTCTTCATCGAGATCGATGAAGGGGCGTCCAAGCCGTGCTGCAAGAATGCGGCCGACGGTGGATTTGCCGCTCCCCGGCATGCCTGAAAGCACGATGTTTTCGAACTGACGCTTGAGGTCCGCGTGAATTTCTTCAGCGCTCGCTGCCGGTTGGGCCGGCGCGCCGTCGACGGGGGAGGCGATCGAGAGAAAATCGCGCGCGGCTGCTTCGGCCTGCACGACAAGCATGCGCAGGCCGTTGACTGCGGGGATGCCGCGCGCTCTCGCACGAAGCATGAGTTCGGTGACGGCAGGGTTATAAATGAGGTCGAAAACGAAGGAGAGCTTAGGGAGGAGGCCCAGGTCGCCGATGGGCGACACGCCGCAGACCGGGAACATGCCTACGGGCGTGGCGTTGACAAGAATCTCTGCATCGGCATGGCGGTTAAGCGCTTCGCGGCCTTCGGCTCCGCGAATGTTCACCATGACGGCAAAGGCGCCGAGATCCTTTAGGACCGCCTGCACGCATTTAGCCGCGCCGCCCGTGCCGAGGATCAGGGCTTTCCTGCCCTTCACTTTGATGCCGCTCGCACGGACAGTGTCGAGGAATCCGGCATAGTCGGTATTGTCGCCCACGAGTTTTCCGTCAGGACGGTGCACGAGGGTATTGACCGCGCCGACATGCTGCGCGGCGGGCGTCAATTCGTCGCAGTAGGGCAACACCGCTTCCTTATAAGGAATGGTGACGTTGAGGCCGTCAAACGGCGTTGTCCGCAGGAATTCGTCCAAACGCTCGGGCTCGCACTCAAAACGCTTATAGGCGTAGGCGCCCAGACGCGCGTGAATTTCCGGCGAAAGCGTGTGTCCGAGGCGGCGGCCAAGCAGTCCGCAGAGCAGTCCGGCGCCCGCTTTGGGCGGAATCGGTTCAGCATTGCGGTCGATGGTGACTTCCACCTTTGCACCGAGCCCCTTGAGGTCGGCCGCCAGAACGCGGTTCATGCCGGCCCCTTCAAGGGTGAGGCCGACGCCTTCGCGAGTCGCCTCGAGCAGAGCGGGCGCAGCCCCCGCAGCCGTGCAGGCGCAAATCAGCCGTTTGGCGGCGTACTGCGGCGTTTCACCTTCGCCGAGCGTTTTGAAAACAGAGAGCCGCCCGGGCTGATGCCCTTCAGTGCCGAGAGCGCCTTCATCGCAGAGCTGAGCGGCGAGCTGCCGCTGGCGGGAGCCCGCGATCAAAAGTTCGTAGACCGCTGCGACAATCGGCCGCTCGTTGGGCGGCACGCGTTCAACGAGTTTTTCAAGCAGTGCTTCTTCGCGCTTGGGCGCATGAATCGGCAGGTTCCGGCCGCGCTTACGCTCGCCGATTTCGTCGGCGATGGCCAGACGCTCGACAATGAGTGCCGAGAGCTTGGCGTCAATGACGTCGATCTTTGCCCGCAGGTCAGCCAAGAGGTCGCTCGGCGCTTCGCGCAGCTGCGCGGGATGAGGGTGAGGTTCTGCCGTCTGCTGGTCGGTCATGATGAATTCAAACGTATCTTTTTGAAGGGTGGTATGGGACGTTTCAGCGCTGTACGCTTTCATTGGGCAGCGTTCTCGGCTCGGGCCTTTAAAGCTTCAGAGGCCCAGCACTCGGCATTGGGGAGGTCCTTTGAGAGCACTGCCGGCGGCGCAAGGAGGAGGTCGAGTGCAGCGAGCGCCGCAACGGCCTCTACGACCGGCACCGCGCGGATGCCGATGCAGGGATCGTGCCGGCCGGTGACAATCAGCTCGGCGGCAGTCCCCGCTTCGAGCGAGACCGTCTGCTGGCGGAGCGCAATGGAGGGCGTGGGTTTCATGGCTGCGCGAAAGAGGATCGGTGCAGAAGTGGTCATCCCGCCCGCAATGCCGCCCGCGTGATTGGCCGCTGGTGCTGCGCCGGGAGCAGAGAGCAGAGGCTCCCAGGGGTCGTTCTCAGCCGAGCCCGAACGGCGTGCGGCCGCAAAGCCGTCGCCAAACTCCACACCTTTGACCCCTGGAATGCCAAAAAGTCCGAAGGCGAGCGCACCGTCAAAACCCTCAAAGAGGGGGCCGCCCAAGCCCATGGGCAGTCCCGTGATCATGCCTTCGATCACCGCGCCGATGCTGTCGCCCGATTTCCGGGCAGCAGCGACGGCAGCGGCCATGGCTTTGTCTGCTTCATCGCTGAGCACTGGAAGTTCGCGCTTTAGCCGCGCCTGCAGCACCGCATCGGTTTCGCCCATGGGGCTGAAAGGCCGGTCTTCAACGGTGCCGACCGCGGCCAAGTGAGCCGCAACCCGAATGCCGCGGCGGGCAAGAATCTGCAGGGCAATGCCGCCCGCGCAGCAGATGGGAGCCGTGAGGCGTCCGGAGAAGGCGCCGCCGCCGCGAACATCCTGAAAGCCCTGATAACGCACCTGCGCGGGCAGATCCGCGTGCGACGGACGAGGGCGGTCAGCAATGGCCTTGTAGTCTTTCGAGCGCTGATCGGTATTGCGGATAAGGGCAGTGAGCGGCGCGCCGCAGGTGATGCCGTTCATGAGACCGCAGAGAATTTCAGGCTGATCCGTTTCGCGGCGCTGCGTCGAAAGCCGGCCGCCCGGCGCCCGGCGTCCCATAAAGGCGCAAAGCGCCTCTTCATCAACGGCTTCGCCCGCCGGGAGCCCTTCAACGGTGCAGCCAATGGCCGCCGCATGGCTTTGTCCCCAGACGGTGGTGCGCAGATAAGTGCCGAAAGTGGTGTTCATGATGGAGTCAATCGTTTTGAATGCAGTTGCGGGTCTTGAGGTCGGCAGGAGCCGCAGAGCCCTTCAGCCGCTCCAAATCCTCGAAAAAGTGAGGATAGGACTTGGCCGCATCCTCTGCGCCGTCAATAACTATGGGGGCGCCGCCGGAGGCGCCGGCCACGGCGGCAGCCATGACGATGCGGTGATCTTTGAAGCTTGAAATGCGCCCGCCCGAAAATTTTCGTGCGCTGCCGATGCCGTGCACCACCAGTCCGTCGGGGAGCTCTTCATGCGGGACGCCGAGCAGATGCAGGAGCTGAGCCGTGCTCTGCAGACGATCGCTTTCTTTGATGCGGAGCCGTTCGGCATGGGTGAACCGAGTTTCGCCCTCGGCGGCACCGGCCGCCACGGCGAGAATCGGCACCAAGTCCGGAATCTGCCGGGCATCAATCGTTTGCCCGCGAAGCGCGGCGCCGTTTTTGGGAGGTTTGACCCGCACGGTTCCGATACGGCCCTCGGAGGACGATTCAACCTGTGCGCCCAAGCGCGACAAAATGTCGACGACGGCACGGTCGCCTTGGAGCGACGTGAGGCTGAGTCCCTCCACGGCGATGCCCTCGGGATTTTGCGTGAGCGCCCCGGCGCAGAGCCAGAAAGCGGCATTGGACCAGTCGCCTTCGACCTGAACATCTTCGGGCGGCGTGAGGACGCCTCGGCCGGCAATGGTCCAGAGCGGCAGTCCTTGGTCGGTGCGTGATTCGGCAATTTCAACGCCGCTTTGCTGAAGCGCGGAGAGCGTCATGCGCACATAGGGTTCGCTCTCGAGCCGATCCTTAACGGCGAGTGTGCTTGGCCCGTCAAGAACGGAGAGCGCATAGAGGAGTCCGCCGAGAAACTGCGACGATACGGCGCCCGACAGCGCATAAGCGCCGGGGAGAAGCCTGCCGGTGAGCCGCACGGGCAGCAGCGCCCCAGGAGAAGCCTCGGCATAGTCGAGTGTAATGCCGTGGCGCTCTAGTTCGCCGGCGAGCGGCTCCTGCGGTCTGGCGGGGAGACGCCCGGATCCCGTAAAGATGACGCCGGCTGGTCCGTTCAGGGCGGCAGCGACGGGCAGAAGGTAGCGCAGCGTGGTGCCCGATTCACCGCAGTCGAGTACCGGCGTTTCCGTGCGGGTGTTCCGTTCTGCGCGGCTGATGCCCTCTACCCGCGCGCCCGTTCCGGGGAGCCGTTCGATTTTGGCGCCGAGCCCCCGCAGGGCGCGGCATGTGGCTTCAATGTCGTTGGAGCCGCCCCGAAAGCGCACGAGCACGGCATGATCGGGCGCGCCCAGCGCGGCGGCAATCAGTTCGCGGTGAGCCCAGGACTTTGAAGGAATGGCGGCAATCGTGCCGGAAAGCTGCTGCGGGGAAACGGTCTGCTGCATGAGGAGTGGCTTCAAGTTGGTGCGGCGCTCCGGCCGCCCGTATTTTTCTTCAGAGTCCTGCGCGGATCCTCTCGAGGAGTTTCGCCCAGGACGTGCGCTCGATCCGGGCGCAGCCCGGTGAAACAGGCAATACCAGCGCGACATCGGCTGCCCCAGCCTTTTTATCGTGCTGGCAGAGCTTAAGGAGCGATTCGGGCGAAAAATCGAGGTCGCTGCGGGCTCTTAAAGCCGCGGGAACGGCGGATGGGAGCCCGGTTTTGGCGAGAAGCGTCTCGAGATCAGCGCGCATTTCGTCGGGCAAACGTCCTTCGCGAACCAAAGCCCGCGTGAGAATTGCCATGCCGACGGCGACAGAGGCGCCGTGAGAAAGCTCCCAGTGCGCCGCCGCTTCGACGGCATGCCCGACGGTGTGGCCGAGGTTTAAGAGTCTTCTTTCACCCGCTTCGCGTTCGTCGGCTTCGACGATGCGGCGCTTGACGTCAATGGCGGCCAGTATGAGGTCAACCGTCGGAAGGGGCGCGGGCGAGCCGGGCTCAATGCCGGCAAGAGCCTCATGGACGAGCTGGTTCATGCGGCCGTCTATGCCCGCATATTTGATCATCTCTCCCCAGCCGCAGGCGCGTTCCCGCTCGGGAAGTGTGTCAAGCGCCTGCGGATCGATCAGCACGGCCTTGGGCTGCGAGAAGACGCCCATCAGGTTTTTGCCGGCAGGAAGATCCACGGCGGTTTTGCCGCCTACGCTCGAATCGACCATTGCGAGGAGTGAAGTCGGGATCTGCACGCAGTCGATGCCGCGCATCCAAAGTGCGGCAGCCAGACCGGCGAGGTCGCCGATCACGCCGCCCCCGAGCGCAATCACTGCAGAGCTTCGCGTGAGCCCGATCGCAGCAAAGGCTTCAAGCGCGCGGACGAGTTCAGCGGGCGTTTTGGACGCTTCGCCGGCAGGAATCACGTGAATGCCGGCACATTTGGTGCCGAGTGCATCTGCCGCCGCGCGGGCATAAAGCGGCGCAACGTTGGTGTCTGAGACGATGACTGCTCGTTCGGGAACGAGTGCCTGAAGGCGCGCCTTCAGTGCCTCATGACCGCAGGCATGGAGGAGCCCCGGGAGCGCCTCTACATCGTAGGTGCGTCCCGTTGAGACATGCAGAATGCGGGAGCGTTCGCAGCAGCTCATGACGCGCACACGCGGATCACATCTTCAGCCGTACGGACGGCGGAAGGGGCGGCCATGTTGTGAAGATTCACGGCGGCGCGCACGGCGTTCACAGTCTTCACGACGCGCTCGAATTCTTCGGGCGTGATCGACTGCGGACCGTCGCAGAGCGCGGCGGCAGGGTTGTTGTGCACTTCGATCATCAGACCGTCGGCGCCGCAGGCCGCTGCTGCGGCAGCCATGGACGGAACATAGCGGGCGACGCCTGTGGCGTGCGAGGGATCGATCACCACCGGGAGGTGCGTTTTTTCGTGAAGCACCGGCACGGCAGAGAGGTCAAGCGTATTGCGGGTGGCGGTTTCGTAGGTGCGGATGCCGCGTTCGCAAAGGATGATCTGATCGTTGCCGCTTGCCATGATGTATTCGGCGGCCATCAGGAGTTCTTTGATGGTGTTGGCCAGACCGCGCTTGAGCAGAATGGGCTTATTGGTGCGGCCGAGTTCCTTGAGCATTTCGAAATTCTGCATGCTGCGGGCACCGACCTGAATGACGTCGACGTCTTCGAAGAGCGGCAGATGCGTGATGCTCATGATTTCAGTGACGATCGGCAGACCTGTGGCTTTGCGGGCCTTGAGGAGCAGGTCAAGCCCTTCGCTTCTGAGCCCCTGGAAATCGTAGGGCGACGTACGCGGCTTGAAGGCGCCGCCGCGGAGCATTGTGGCGCCAGCGACTTTCACGGCTTTGGCGATGCCGACGATCTGCTCTTCGGATTCAATCGAGCAGGGACCGGCAATCATGGCGAAGTGGCCGCCGCCCACCTTGGCGCTGCCCGCTTTGACGATCGTGTCCTCCGGATGGAAGAGGCGGTTGGCGAGTTTGCAGGGGTCACTTACGCGGCGAATGGATTCAACCGACGGAAGCGCCAGAATTTGGTCGGCGGGCAGATGCAGGCGGGTTTCGCCGATGACGCCGACGGCTGTTTTTTCCTGCCCCTGCATGACGACAGCACGAAGCCCTCGGGATTCAAGACGGTCCTTAAGATCGGTGATGTCGGTCGTTGTGGCGGTGGCCTTCATGATGATGATCATGGTTTCTCTCCGGAAGAATAAATTCGGGTATTGGGGTGGATTCGAGTGTCTGGGCTCGATCTCTTTGCCGCCGGAGAGTGCTGCTTGGCCTTGCTTGGATCCCGTCGTATCTTTGGTGCGGTGCGGGAGAGGAAGGAGCAACAAAAAACCTGCGGCGTTTGAGACCGCAGGTTTTGTGTTTTCGCTTGCCGAAACCTTTTATGCAGTCAAACGCGTCTTGTGCGTAAATCGCCAAAACGCGTAATAAAAGGACGATGCATGAAGGACGGTGTTCATTTCGAAATCGGTGTAAAGGAGAAATGAAAGCGAAGTGGTTGAGAATCAATTTACTCGCTCAGCCAAACTTTGCAAGGTTTTTTGAGAGCCGCTGAGAGAAATAATGACGCCGATTCGGGTTGCCTACAACTTCTTGCCTATAGCCCTGGGAAGTCATCGTAGGTGTTAACGACGGGAGACACTGAAGACTTGAGCCGAACTCAGCGCGGCTCGCCGGCAAGGGGCGAAAGTTCCTCAAGGTCATAGGGCGTCGTTTGATAGACGTAGTAGTTGAGCCAGTTGTGGTAGAGGAGGTGCGCGTGAGAGCGCCAGCGGTTAATCGGACGCTGCGCCGGATCGTCGGACGGGTAATAGTTTTCAGGAACAGAAATCTCGAGTCCTTTTTCAAGGTCCCGGCGATACTCCGCGTCGAGCGTGAAGAGGTCGTATTCGGGATGTCCGGTCACAAAAATTTGCCGCCCGTTTTCCGTGGAGAGCAGAAATGGACCGGTGCGGCGGCCCGAGGCAAGCACTCTCAGAGCGGGAACTGCGGCTAGATCCTTTAGATTGAGGCCCGTATGGCGGGAGTGCGGGACGAAAAAGCGGTCATCGAAGCCGCGCACGAGCGGGTTGGAAGGGCGAAGCACTTCATGCTCAAAGATGCCGAAAAGCTTTTCGGCCAGCGGGTGCTTGCGGATGCCGTAGTGATGCCAGAGCGCGGCAAATGCGCCCCAGCACACATGAAGCGTGGAATAAACATGAGTGAGACTCCAGTCGAAGATGCCTTTGAGCTCTTCCCAATAATTCACTTCGTGAAAATCGAGCTGTTCCACGGGCGCGCCGGTAATGATCATGCCGTCAAAACGTTCGTCTTCGATGTCATCGAAGGTCTTATAGAAAGCATCGAGATGGTCGCCCGAGACGTGCCTGCCGCGGTGAGAGGCGGTCTGAAGCAGCGTGAGCTCTACCTGCAGCGGCGAATTGGCAAGGAGCCTCGCAATCTGCGTTTCCGTTGTGATTTTGGTCGGCATCAGGTTGAGCGCCAGAATTCGAAGCGGTCTGATGTCCTGTGTGCGCGCTCGGTCTGGCGACATGACGAAGATGTTTTCGTCAAGGAGGCGCTCATTGGCAGGAAGCCCGTTGGGCAGAATGACTGGCATCGCGGAAGTGCTCCGTATAGGAAATCGAGAAGTCTCAAAGAGACGGCGGGCTGATCGAGCGCACTGAGAGGCTCGCTCACGGGGCTCTTCACATCCCCCCAATGAGTCTAAGGAGGACGATGACCGAAGCGGCCTGCGGTATTACGACCTGGACCATAAAACCTGCAGATTGCGCAGGATGGGTACGCATATCGGAAGCGTTTTGCGATGTCGGCAGTCTGAAAAGAAAACGTCGGTTTATGTCCTGTATGCCGACTCAGACGGTTTTAGGTAATAGGTAATACCGCTAATGGAGTATGACATTTTGCTTTCTAAAATACGCCAATTCGCCTAGAGGCGAAAAGCATAAAAAACCATGAATACCACCCAAGGAAGCGAAACTCATGACTTTTGAAATATGGGCAGCATTGGCTGTCGTCTGCATCACGGTATACGGACTGCTCAAACGCTGGGAGACACGTTTGGTGCTCCTCACATCCGGTTTCGCAATGTGTCTGCTCGCACTCGATCCGATTGCTGCTTTCAAGCAGTTCGATAAATCGATGACCAATGCCTCACTCATCGTCGTGGTCTGTTCAGCGATGGGTTTCGCCCGAGTGATGAACATCACCGGGTGCGACCTGCATCTGGTGAGGCTCCTCACGAAGCCGCTCAACCGACTGGGCATTGCGCTCCTGCCTTGCTGCATGATTGTGACGGGCGTTGTATCCATTGCAATTTCGTCTTTGGCCGGCATGTGTGCGGCCATCGGTCCGACGATCTGCGCGCTCATGATTCGCGCGGGTTTTCGGCCGGCAATGGCCGCTTGTACGGTGATTGCTTCGACGCTGCCGTCTTTTTGGTCGCCCGGGTCTTCGCACAACGGGTTCGTAGCAAAGATTGCGGACTGGCCGATCATGGACTATCTCACCTATACGGGCACGCGCACGCTGCTGATTTCCATCGTCTGCATCATCGTGATGGTTGCGGCCTGTCTGCTCTTTGGCGACTACAAGAAAGGGGGCTTCGAGAACGACGGCGTTCACGACTCGGAAAACAAAGTGGAGCTGCCCGAAAAGGCTAATCTGCTCTGGGCTTTTGCGCCGCTCCTGCCGGTCATACTGCTCTTTGTGGTGGCCATCGGGTTCCCGCAGGTGAAGGTTTCCGTGGCGACAGCCATGCTGATCGGCGTGATCTACACCATGATCGTGACGCGCGTCAGTCCGGCGGATCTGACAAAGCGGTTCTTTGACGGCATGGGGCAGGGCTACGGCAGCATTCTGGGGCTCATCATTGCCGCCGGCGTTTTCGCCGCCGGCCTGCGTTCCTGCGGGGTCATTGACGTTTTCGTCGAGGCGCTTAAAGGGTCGTCCGACCTCGCCAAACTCGGCGCGGCCGTCGGTCCCTATGTGCTCGGCGTCATGACGGGTTCGGGCGACGCTGCGGCCTTTGCCTTTAATGAAGCCGTTACGCCGCACGCCGCCTCGTTCGGCATGACGATCCCCGATCTCGGCTACCTCGCAAGCGTTGCCGCTACGTTCGGCCGCGTCTCTTCGCCCCTGGCTGCCGGCGTAATCGTGATTTCGGGCATTGCAGGCGTGAGTCCGATAGAGGTGATTAAGCGTTCCGCACCGGTGCAGATCTGTACGCTTGCATTTCTCTTCTTTATCAGCTGATGCCTGCGGTCTGCTTCATTACTCTGAGCCCTGACGGCCGGCGGACTTCCTTTTGAACGGGCGGCCCTTTCATGCAAGCGAATCAAGGATGGTTTTCCACAGCGGAACATTTCTTTCGGAAGGCGGCAGTACCCATTTTGAAATCTTCGGGCGCAACGCTGCAGACGAGCGAGTCCATGGCGCGAGGATTGTTCGGATCGGTTCGCCAGGTAAGGTTCAGGGACGGATTGCCGATTGATGGGAGGCTCACGGCAATGGCTGCCAGCGTCTGAACGCCGTCGGGCTTGGTGCCGGTGCGCCAAATGCTGCGGACGGGACCGTCATGCCGATCGCGGGTCATGGCCGCCATGTCCGCGATCTTAAGGGGTTTATCCGCAGCGGCGAGAAGCTCCCGAATGCGCTCGAGCCGGCGAGCGCTGCTCGAGCCGATTTTTTGGTTGAGAGCTTCGGATTCCGGTTCGATGAAGTGGTTGGTGTGGGCGGCCGTCCCGTGTTCCGTGATGCGGACAGTGGTTTGACCGCCCGGCATCACCTCAACGACGGCGATTTTGGTGCGGTCTGCCAGAAGGTAGTTCACCGGCTCGACAAATACTTCCTTGTGTGCGAGCACTTCGTCGACTGAGGCGTAATGCTGCATGATCCAGTCGGTTGCACTCAAGCGGTGCTTAAAGAAGCGCGGCAATGCCAGCCGCTCTTTGCGCAGAAGGCTCCCTGAAGTTGAACGGGCGAGAAAGAGCCCCTTCTCATTGAAGCCCATGTTGAAGCGGTGCTTGTCGCCCGTGAAGAGTCCGAGGTAGGCATAGCCCTTTGAAGGCACTGCGATGTCAAAGCGCTGCGGCCCGGGGTGTTCGTCCCGGGTTTTAGCGGCGAGCGTTCCGCCGCCCTCGACCATGCCTTCGCCGACGGCGCCAAAGAGCGTGCAGGCAGGGGTGCCGGCTGCGGCGAAGAGGGCGCAGCCAGCCCATACGAAGCGTCGAAAGGCAGGCGTGAACATCTTGGGTTTTTGGAATAGAGACCTAAGCGCGGCACAATGCCGATTTGAGCTTTGCGCCGCTTCCTGGCCGGTCAACGGTTAATGAACGACTTTAGAACCAGGCTTTGGACTGGGCAGCCATGCGGCCGGCTTCACGCCCATTGACGAGACAGTCCATCACCGCGCACGCGCCGATGCGCACGGCGCCGTGAATGCCGCCCACGAATTCGCCCGCCGCAAAGAGGCCGGGAATCGGCTTGTCGGTCATGACGTCGAGTACCGCCGTGTCAACGGCGGTAGCCACGCCGCCCATGCAGTGGTGAACTTTGGGACTCATTTCAGAGACATAGTAGGGGCCCGAGCCGATGGGCTTGGCCGAACGGTCGAACCGGCGGCCGAACTTCGGATCGCTCTGTTTGGCAAGATCATCGTTATATTGCGCAATGGTCTTTTTCAGAACTTCCGGAACCATTTTGTAGGCTTTGGCGAGCGCTTCGGCATCTTCATACTTGACGACGGTCTTCTCTGCAATCATCTGGTCGAACAGGCCCGGGCGGAGCTTTTCGAGATGTGCGACGCCGTCGCTGTCGCTCAATGCAAGCGCGTGTCCGCCTTTATTGATGACGGTGAGAATGGCATCCGTGCAGACTTTGCGGTCGCCGAATTCATTGACGAAGCGTTCTCCGGTAAGGCTCGAAAGCCAGAAGCCGAAGAGCGAGCCGGAAATAGAGGCAAAGTGCGTGGCTTTCCCCATGCCTTTTTCGAGCGGAGAGCAGGACGGCAGGCACTGAATCCAATCGGCCTGAATGACGCGCGCGCCAATGCGGGAGACTTCGCGCCAGCTTTCCGACGTGGCGCCGGGCTGGTTCGTGGTGAGAAACTGTGCGCCCAGCTTGGGGTCGAGCTTCTGACGATACTTCACGTCAGCGCCGAAGCCGCCGCAGGCGAGCACTACGGCGCGCCGGGCGCCGATACGCTTCACGGTGCCCGCGGCTGGCTTTCCGAAGACATACCCTTCACGGATCTCAACGCCTTGAACGCGTCCTTCGGGGCTGCGCAGGATCTTCTCCATGAAGCAGCCCGTACGGGGCTTAACGCCGAGCGAAGCGAGCTTTTTAACGGCCGGCACAATGATGCCTTGGCCGGTGCCCTGCCGTGTGATGAGACAGCGCTCGGCGGAGTGGCCGCCCTTGCCGGTAAGCGTTGGATTCCAGTCCACACCGATATAGCTGCGTGTCCATTCAAAGGTTTCTGCGGCGTGTTCACAGACGAACCGAATATGCTGAGGATCGCCCAGACCCAGACCAATGCGCTCCATGTCGGCCATCAGTGCTTCGGGAGAGTCCTTGATGCCCTGCTCTTTCTGCACGCTCGAGCCCGGTACGGCGAACATGCCGCCCGAAAGCGAGGAGTTGCCGCCCACGAAAGCCATTTTTTCAAATACGGCAGCTGAAGCGCCCGCTTCGCGCGCAGCCAGGGCTGCAGCAAGACCGGAAAAACCGGACCCAATGATCACCACATCATAGATTTCGTCGAATTTTGGCTTTGGCGAGGACGATGCATCGGCAGTGCTGACAAGACCCAATCCGGCAGCTGGGAGCACGGCGGCGCCGCGGATAAGCGAGCGGCGTGAGAGATTATTCATGGTTTCCTCCTTTTTTGATATGAACTTGTGCCGCAGTCGTTGGTTGGCCTCCGAAGACTGCGGGCGAGCGGCCAAAGTCTAAAGCTCGAACGGGCGGTTCTCCAAGCATTGAGATGGCCGCAAAGCATTAAAACCGTAACAATCGGCGATAGAACTTTTAGCGGCGGAAAATGGGGTCTGTTAACGCGTTGCGGCGAAAGGAGTGAAAACGTATTACATGTGCATATTCCGTGTTTTTCATAAGTCCGCAGGATTTAAATGGCGCAGATAATGGAACGCAGCGGCAAGGCTCACAGGGATCCTTGTCTGAAAGTTTGGATGCGGAGAAAGATATGCGGAAGCTCTTCACAATTGGATTTCTTGCGGCTTTAGGTTTGGCCGGTTCGGTTCAGGCCGCGCTTCAGGACGGGACCTATGAGGTATCGGCAAAAGGCAATAACGGACCCGTTGTCTTCTCGGTTGAAATCCAAGGGCAGGCGATTAAATCCATCAAAGTGGTGCGCGGTGAAGAAACGCCGGGCCTGGGTGTTGAGGCCATTGCTATGATCTCTAGGGAAATTATTTCCCGGCAAACGACGGCCGTCGATGCGGTCTCGGGTGCGACGAATTCCTCGCGGGCTGTGACGGCAGCGGTCGAAGCGGCTCTCCAAAAAGCGGGCGGAACCGCTGCAGATCTGAAAAAGACGCATCAGACGGATGCTGCGCTGCCCACCAATAATTCGACGGATGTATTGGTGGTGGGCGCCGGCGGCGCCGGCATGGGGGCCGCAATTGCAGCCAAGGAAGCCGGAGCGAAGGTGCTCCTGATTGAAAAACTGCCGCTCGTGGGCGGCACAACGCTCTTGGCTTCTACAGCCTTTAATGCCGGCGGGTCCAAAGTGCAGATGAGCTCCGCCAAACCCTATACTGCCGCGGATTATTACGCCAAACTTGAAAAAGGCGCACGGGGTCAGGAACTCGCCAACGTGAAGCAGCTCGCTGATCTCTCCGGCCCCACTGCGGATTGGCTTATCGGCATGGGTGCGGACCTATCCCGCGTGATCAACGGCTCCCAGCACACGCCCAAAGACGGCGGCGCGCTCGGCACGAGCCTGGTGCCCGTCATGAAGGCACGTGTGGATGCGCTCGGCATCGAAACGCGAACCGATACGAAGGCGACTGATTTGATCGTCGGTACAGACGGCCGCGTGTCCGGCGTTCGGGTGACGACGCCCAAGGGCTCTTATGAGATTCACGCAAAAGCGGTGATTTTGGCTACCGGCGGCTTTGCTTCGAACCCAGATCTCGTGAAGCGCTTCAGCCCGCAGTGGGCCGGATATCCGTCGACGGCCAGCGTCGGCGCGACGGGTGACGGCATCATCATGGCGGAAAAGGCTGGTGCAGCACTCTCGCAAATGGATCTGACCGGGCCGCAGACGGTGGCTTATGACACGGGTCACGGGGCGGTGTCGCTCACCAACGTCCGCTACAACGGCGCCATTCTCGTTAACCAAGAGGGCAAGCGCTTTGCCAACGAGCTCGGACAGACGGCCGCGCTCGCTTCGGCGATCACCAAGCAGACGGGCGGCGTTGCCTATCTGATTTTTGATCAGAAGGCCGTCGATCATGCGTCGCTGATGCAGGCCTACAAAGCGCGCGGCTACTTTGTTGAAGCGCCGAATCTGACGGATCTTGCAGCCAAACTAGGCATCAATCCGCAGGCATTGGGCGCAACCGTTACGCAGTGGCATACGGTTTATGACACCAAGCAGGATCCCGTCTTCGGGCGGAAGGATTCCATCTTCACGAGAATTGACACTGCGCCTTATTACGGACAAAAGATTTCGCCCGCTTCGCAGACGACCTATGGCGGCGTCATGCGTGATGCGAAGAGTCGTGCCCTTCGGGCTGACGGGTCGGTGATTCCCGGGCTTTATGTCGCGGGCGAAACGGCCAGCCAGTTTGGTGCAGGCGTCACGATTGCCGTGGTGCTCGGCCGACTGGCCGGTACGGAGGCCGCTAAGGAAGTAGAAGCTAAATAATGAACGCTCGGCGATTGGGAAGCTGCTGCTGCGGCTTCCCAATCAAGCGGGAGATGCATAAGGCCGGCCTCAATCTTGTGCGTCTCTCGCCGGAGGACGGCTCGCCAGTCTGCCGTTGCAGAATATGCAAAGACGATTTGCGTTCGCCGGCAAAAAAATGCTAAATCTGCGCATGGCGAGAAAAGCGCCCAGATTTCATGATTGTCACAGCTGAAAAACATCCAGCCCAAAGGAGAAAATCATGAAATCAATGAAGCTCAGCAAAATTGCGGCATTTGCCGCGTTTCTGGGATTTTCGGCAGCCGTTGCCGCCAGCGGCGGCCCGAGCGGCCCGGCCGTTACTTATCCCGTCCAAGGTCATATCGGCGAAGTCATTGTTAATCCCTATAACGTTGCGCCTTTGACGGCCGTGATCCGCGACGGCGGTTATAAGCTCGATGACGTCACCGTCAAAATTCTTCCGAAACCCAACGGCCGCACGATCGAATACAAAGTCTCCAAACGTCAGCTTAAAACGCATGCGGGCGTTCCGGTGTTCGGTCTTTATCAGGACTACCTCAACACGGTGGAAGTGAGCTATACGCGAACCTTCCAGGGCAAGGCTGAGAAGTTCACAGACCGCTATCAGTTCTATGCGCCGTCCATTTATACCCGTTCAAACGGCATGCCTAATCAGCGGCGTCCCTTTACGGTTGAAGTTCAGAAGGTAGATCCGGAATTTGCGGACCGTCTTTACCTCGTTGACGCACAGTTGAACAGCGTTGCGCCGCAGGGCGCCCGCTTCACCTGGAATAATCCCTCGGGCGGAGCGCTGGAATGGGCTTACAACACGAATGTCGGCATCATCGATACGGCCGGCGAAGTTCGCTGGTGGCTCTTTGATACGCTGATTGGCGATCCGGAAAATCCGTGGTACTCGGGCTACTTTATGGGCTTCCAGCAGACCAAAGACGGTGCGCTCACCTGGGGCTTCGGTCAGCGGTATGTCAAATACGACCTCATGGGACGCGAGATCTTCAATCGCCGGCTCCCCTCGGGCTACAGCGACTTCAGCCATTCGTTTGACAACGCCCAGAACGGCAACAGTCTCCTTCGCGTCGCAGCTTTCGACTACCGCCGCGCCGACAATAAGCGCGTTCACACGGTGCGTGACGTGATCGTTGAAATTGACCCGAATGGCGGCGTGGTCGATGATTGGCGTCTGGCTGAAATTCTCGATCCGTATCGTTCCAACGTCATTAAGGCGCTCGATCAGGGTGCGGTATGCCTCAATATTGATGCTTCCAAGGCCGGTCAGACCCTTTCGGCCGAAGATCTTGCCAAACAGGAGCAGGAAGGCGTCTTCGGTGACGTCGCCGGCGTGGGACCGGGCCGCAACTGGGCGCATGTCAATTCGGTTGACTACGATCCGACTGACGATTCCATCATCATTTCGTCGCGTCACCAGTCTGCCGTTATCAAGATCGGCCGCGACAAGAAGGTTAAATGGATTCTTTCTTCTCCCGAAGGCTGGCGCGAAGGCTGGGCTGATAAAGTCCTGACGCCGGTGGATAAGGACGGCAAGCCCATTAAGTGCGAAGGCAGCAAGTGCGAAGGCAGCTTCGACTGGAGCTGGACGCAGCATACGGCCTGGCGTATTGACGAAAAGTCCGACAAAGACACGGTCTACATTACGGTATTCGACAACGGTGATGCCCGCGGCATGGAGCAGCCCGCATTGGCCGAAGATAAATACACGCGCGGCGTGATCTATAAGATCGATCAGAAGAAGATGACGGTCGAACAGATCTGGGAAGTGGGCAAAGATCTCGGACACGAGTACTACAGTCCGGTGACGGGACTCTGCGGCTATGAGGCCGACAAGAATTCTGTGACGGTCTTCTATTCGACGGCTGGATTGAGCTTCCAGAAGAAGAAGGGAACGGCCGCAGCAGCCACCTCGCCGCATCCGTATCTCTATGAGTACCGTTGGGGTGAAACTCAGCCGGCAGTTGCGCTGAAGTTTACCGATGTCTTCGGTTATCAAGCCTTCCCGATCAGCGTGAAGAAGGCCTTCACGGACAACTAACCTGGGTTTGATCCGCTCTAGGCAATAAAGCGCTGAGAGCCGCAGTATGTCTGTGCTGCGGCTCTCATTATTTTCGTTAAGGGGTGTTTGCCGCGGCTGCTGCCGAACAGACAATGGAACGCACCCATTGATGAAGAGGACTCGCGTCCGTGCGTTCATGCCAAAGAATTTCCGGCGTCCAGAGAAATTGGCTGCCTTCATCAAAATGGAGCAGTTCTATGGGCAGCCAGTTCGAGAGCCTTTGCGCAACGGCAAGCGGAGCGGCTAAAAAACAGTCGTTTTGCAAAATGGTGAAGAATCCGGCAATAAAGTACGGAAGCCGGATGGCTTCAGCAGTTGCCAGATTCATTGAGAGCCGCGTAGGGCTTTCAAAGCCCGATGGACGGTGAATAATGGGGAGCACTTGGCGGAAACCCCGCAGATCACCGGCGGTAATTCGGCCGTCCGGATGGGCGAGCGCCATCGGATGATCTCGGCGTACGACAACGCAGTGCGGACAGGTGAGCAGCCGCTGATGACGAAATCGGTCATTTTTGCGCGCTAAGAAATCCTGACCAAGAATGAAATCGATGTCGCCGGAAGAAAGTTTGCTCAGTGTTTGGTCGTCAAGTTCGGAAACGGAAATCTGCAGACGGGGCGCCTCTTCGGCCAGGCGCTTTAATGCCGGAGCGAGGAGCGCCAGATAAGCGTTGTCCGTGCAGGCGAAGACGAGCCGGCTTTCAATGTCTGCAGGATGAAAGGCGAGCGGATGCTCGAACAGTTTTCCAAGACTTTTGAGTGCAGCTCTGATGTCCGGAAGCAAACGCTCAAGTGTGGGCGTTGCGATCATGCGCGGGCCGCATCGCTGGACAAGTTCATTATTGAAAAGTTTGCGAAGCGATGAAAGCATGCGCGAAGCTTTGGCCACGCTGATGCCTATGCGGGCACTCGTCTTCGTGAGAGATTCGGTTTCGGCAAGGGTTTTGAGGAGCAGAAGGTCTATGTATTTGAGCTCGTGTATGACCGAAGCTGGGGCGGCGGGAATAATCTCGTCGGAAGGGGCAGGCTGCTGAGGCATTGTTTTTTAAAAATTATAAAGGTGATATCTATTATGAACATTTTTGCATCACGCTTTATGAAGAATGCTGTTTCTGCGGGAATTCCCTCAGCCGCAACGAAATAAAGTTTACAAAATAAGAGAATGCAGTTTCTTTCATTATTTTGAAGCCCGAAGAATGATGATTCTTCGGGCTTCAGGTCATTATGAAATAAAGGTGTTTTTAGAAGACTTTGCGTGCGCCGATGGTCCAGCGCCAATTCTCCTGAATTTCGCCGCCGGAAGTACGTTCAAGGTCCACGTAAACGTTGGCGGTGTCGCTGAGCCGGAAGTTGCCGCCGACGCCGTATTCAACCCAGGTGCCGCCTAAGTCATCTTTGACCGTGCGGGAGGTGTTGTTTAAGGCTGTCGTTTCAACTTCACCTTGGAAGTCGTGAACAACCGAGAAGCGAGCGTAGATATTGCCCTTGTTTTCCGGGAAGTTGAAACCTGCACGGGCACCCAAGCGTCCGATCAGAGAGTCATAGTCTTTTTGGGAGAAGCGGGTGCCGTTAGATGCCGTGAAATCGTCACCAACGACGCGGCCGTAGATCACTTCAGCCTGCGGTTCAATAAAGGCGAGCTCGGAAAGATTGAACTTGTGTCCCACTTCCGCAGTGACAGCGTAGGCATTGTTGTTGTAGGAACCTGTCATCGTCTGAGCGGTAAAGTCAGCGTCGAGCCGAGCATAACGTGCCGTCAAATCCAGATAGGATCCATTTTCATGCTGCCACACGCCGTAAGCCGTAAAAGCGTAGGCTTTGTTGTCGCCGGAAATGCCGGTCGCTTCAACTGAACCGTCGGTATAGCTGAATGCGCCGCCGATTGTCCAGGCGTCCGCCACCTTAACATCGGCACCGATTTGGATCGTGGTGTTCTTATTGACCTGTCCGGCATCGCCGTACTTCTGTTCAGATCCGAAGACGCGTGCCCAAGCACCGATATTGCCGTTCAGATCGCGGAGTTCACCCATGCGCTTTTGCAAGTTGTTGAGCTCATGACGCCAAGAGAAAACGGCGAGGGAATTAATCGTGTTATATCCCTCAAGCTTTTGGTTGGCTTGAGTTATCAATGAAGTCGTTCCATTCCCATTGTCAACAACCTTCCAGCTGTCAGCGACCGCACCTTCAGCAGCTGAGAGGCTTAGCTTTGTATCAGAGCCGACAGAGGCTTCCAGAGCTTTGACTGCTTCGTCAGCTGACGCATACTTATCGTTCTGGCTGCCAGAAAGAACGGCTTGAGCATCGGTATTCTTGTAGTCACCAATGTTGATGATCTGTTCATCAGCAGTATTAATGAGGAAAGTGCCGCCCGAGCCTTCGAGTGTCTTGCTTGAAATTTTTGCGCCGTCGTTAAGCGTGAGTGTAGATGTGCCGTTGAGCGTGGTGGAAGTCGTTTGAACTGCACCGTTGACATCAACCTTAACGGAATCAGATGCTGTAAGGTTCCCGTCAGTGCCTTTCCACTCGTTAATCACCCAAGAGCCGGAATCCTTAAAGACAATGCTGCTGCCGTCCCCAGTCACTTCGTACTTGCCGGAGGAGGCTGTCGCATCGCCTGCGCCGCCCAAGGTGACAGTTGATGTTCCATCCGTTTGCGAGGCAATAATCGTGCCGATGATATTGGCCGTTTTGTTCACAGTTAAATTAACTGCAGAAATATTGTCGCCTTCGGCTTTTGATCCCGTGCGTTTATTATTGTCGACTTTAATGTCGCCTTTAAGATTAAGCACATCGGCTTCAATTTCTACGGTTGTATTGCGGTCAAAGTTGCTGTTCCCTTTAGCCTCGTTGCCAACATTGATATCCCCGGTCATATCCAGCGTTCCCGCTCTGACACTTAAAGTCAGCTGCTTGTCGGCGTTGCTCATTGTCCCATAAGAGCCGCAAATATTACCGTTAATAGTGAGTTTATTGGCGTCGACATGAACTTCACCCCAGCCGCCGGAACCGATCACGCCGCCCTGGGAATTTGTTGAGCCATCAAGTACTGCTTCATCGGCATAAAGAAACACCTTGTTGCCTTCATTGGCCTGAAGCAGGGCAACGCCGTAATCATCTTTGCCCCAGCCAGTGTGCGCTTCAAAATACCCAATGCGGCGGTCAGCTGAGCCAATGTTGGCGACCGACGAACCATTGCCCTGACGCACATGAATAAATTCATCACCCGTATACGACACGATACGGTCGGCATAAATAGTCAACGTATTGTTCGAACCAGAAAGACGTATGCCGCGGTCACCGCCTTTTTTATCGGTTTGATCGATGACAGAATCACCCAACAATAAGGTGCCCACATCAATGGTGAGAGAACTGTTTCCGCCTAAAACTACAGCGTTGTAGCCTACCCCAGGAGCATTGTTGGCATCATTGGTTGCGGGGTTCTGAGAAATGAATTCAAGAGTTCCGCCAGTAATGGTGCTTTTTTGGCTATTTCCCTCAGTACCCTGAATAAAGAGTTGGGCGTTTGTCCACTCATCGCCATTTTTATTCGAGCTGGAAGTGCCATTAAAAATAAGCTTATCTGCAGAAGATCCTTCCCAACTAGTCTGACCTGTAGAAGCAGGAGTCCAACTTTGACTGGTCCACGTTGTATCGGTTGCTTGAGCGAGAGAGGCGGCAGCAAGCGTCGCTACGGCAATGATCGTTTTTTTCATCAGAATTCCCCAGATTTCCCCGCGTTCAAGCGGGAGGTTGAGTGACTGTACTGAACAGCTTTAAAAAGCTTATGGGGAGAAGAATGCGATTTGTTGACTTGGGGGGGGGTATACCCTACTACATTGCAATGCGCTTATTTTCAGGCTTTAACAAGAAATGGATATTGTTTGATCGACGCAACAAAGGGTTAACCAATACGCTCATTAGGTCAAACCGAATTGGATAGCAAGCGGATAAACTTGACACAGTAAGAGCGACGACTGCCAAACTTGAGAAATTAAATCCGTCTATTCCAAACAACCTGAAATTTTAATAATTCTCAAATAAAAGCCTATTTGTTTGAGAATATTCTAATATCGACTAATGTTTTTCAATCGATATCTCTTTACATAGTACGAAGTAATTATAAATTATCACTTCTGTTCACTTTATTGTTTTTCCAATGCCAAAATTCCGTAACGGTTTGATGGTCATAGCATCCTCAGTAGATACTAAATATAGGAGTTTTTGAAAATCCGATACGACCAGAAGGCCAATTCAGTGAAATTGCTCGGTATTCAAGAGTGTCCAAATTTTTGTGTAAGCCATTTATTGTCTCTCTGTCATGTATGACGGTACTTTGCGACTTCGTTTGGTAAAGCGTTGAAACGATAGCAGAGCACCCTTATATGACATGATATTATTTAGAAATCAATAAGTTGAGCGTTGGCAAGTATCTGCAGGCAATAAAAAGTGTTGGCTAAAGAAAACACATTGTTTACTTAGACCGAAAATTCAGCTCTGAGTGGCGTCAGACACAGATACAGTTAGGGGCACCAAGAAGAAAAAGCGCTCTGATTTCCAAAGGAATTCAGAGCGCTTAGCCACAGCAGAGCTGCCGTTCGTTTTTAAGCCGATGCGCCGAGCTTTTCAACTCTTACGGCGCACACCTTGTATTCCGGTGTACTGCAGATATTGTCGAGTGCCGCCTTAGTGAGCCAGTTGCAGTTGCCGTCCTGAAAATGGAAGGGCATCCAGCTCTCGCCGACATTAGTTTTGTCGGACACGTGAGCGACCGAATCAATAGCGCCGCGCCTTGATGTGACCTTCACGCGGTCGCCGTTGCTGATGCCGAGACGTTCAGCATCCTTCGTGTTGAGCTCAATGAAGGAGCGCCCCGAAATCTCGTTGATGCCTTCCGTTTTGTCGGTCATGGCGCAGGCGTTGTACTGATAGAGCACTCGGCCGGTGGTGAGCATCAGCGGATACTCACTGTCGGGCAGTTCGCTCGGATCACGGTACTGCGCGGTCGAGTAGCGGCCGAGACCTCGGGTGAACTTCCCAACATGGAGAATCGGCGTACCCGGATGATCCGGACCCGTGCAGGGCCACTGCAGTCCCTGACCGGCGTTTTCGGCGCCGTCGAGCCGCGCATGACTGATGCCGGCAAAGGACGGGGTAACCGAAGCAATTTCGTCCATGATCTGAGCGGGCGTGAGATGCGGCTGAGGGTAGCCCATCCGATTCATGATATCGGTGAAGATATCCGTGTCTGCGCGCGTTCCGGGAATTTCCACGGCTTTGCGGATGCGCTGCACGCGGCGTTCGGTGTTGCTGAAGGTGCCTTCTTTTTCGGCATAGCTGCGTCCCGGGAGCACAACGTCGGCATACTTTGCCGTTTCTGTGAGGAAAAGCTCATCCACCACCAGGAATTCAAGGTTCTTGAGGGCCTTGATGACGTGATGCGTGTCTGGGTCGGTGCGCACCGGGTCTTCGCCGAAAATGAAGAGTCCCTTTACTTCGCCCTCGATCATCTTGGGGAAGCAGTCCGTGGCATAGAGTCCTTTGAATCTCGGGAGCTGAGTTCCCCATGCTTTTTCAAATTTCTCAACGATGCCGGTGGCAGCGATTTTCTGGTAGCCCGTGAGATCGCCCGGAGATGCCCCCATGTCGCAGGCGCCCTGAACGTTGTTCTGGCCGCGAAGCGGATTGATGCCGCAGCCGGGACGGCCGTATTTGCCGGTCACCATGGCGATGTTGGAGAGCGACATCACGCCTTCGGTGCCCGAAGAGTGCTCGGTGACGCCTAAGCAGTAGACAATTGCGGCGCGGTCCGCGCGGCCGTAAAGACGCGCGGCGGCAATGAGGTCGCGCGGGTCAATCGCGCAGATTTGAGCGACGCGCTCCGGCGTGTAAGCCTCGACCATCGCTTTGAGGTCTGCGAAACCTTCCGTGCGGCACTCAATGAACGCGTGGTCGATCAAGTCGTCATGAATAAGCTGACGGACGATACCGTTGGCAAAGGCGACGTTCGTGCCGGGTTTGAGTTTGATGTGCAGGTCGGCCGTTTTGGACAGACCGATATCGCGGGGATCAACGACAATGAGCCGCGTGCCGCGGGCGACCGCAGCGCGAAGCTGCATGCCGATCACCGGATGCGCCTCTTCGGGGTTGGAGCCCACGAGCAGGATCACCTGAGCGTTTTCGCAGATATCGGAAATGGGATTGGTCATCGCGCCGGAGCCGAGCGTGCGCTGCAGGCCGGCAACCGATGGCCCGTGGCAGACGCGGGCACAGTTGTCGACGTTGTTGGTCTCAAAAACCGTGCGCGCCATCTTCTGGAGCATGTAGATGTCTTCATTGGCCGAACGCGCGCAGGCAAAAGCTGCGATGGCGCTCCCGCCGTGCCGGGCCTTGATTTCGCCGAAGCGCCGCGCAACCAGATCGAGCGCCTCATCCCAGGAGGCGGGTTCAAGTTCGCCGGTGATTTTGCTGCGGATGAGGGGCGTCGTCAGGCGCTGAGGCGAATGAACGAAGTCAAAGCTCGCCGATCGTCCTTTCACGCAGAGAAGCCCGTGATTGGTCGGACCGTCCAGAGCTTCAGTGTCGACAATGCGGCCGTTTTTCACCACGAGGTTATATTGGCACCCGGTAGCGCAGTGCGGACAGGTCGTCCGCACGCGCTGGATTTCCCAAGAACGGTATTGGCGGCGGCGCTTCATGGTGATGGCGCCTGTTGGGCAGGCCCCTGCGCAGTTGCCGCAGGACTCGCAGTTCGTGCTTTTCCAGTCTTCGGCGAAAGGCGCAAGAATGGAGGTGCGCACGCCCCTGCGGCCGGTGATCAGGGTGTGGTTGCCCGCAGCGTTGTTGCAGGCGCCTACGCAGCGCTGGCATCGAATGCAGAGCGCGGGGTTAAAGGCAATGAAGGGGTTCGAGTCGAGGATCGGTCCCCCGGCGGGCTTAACGTCAAAGGGCGTCGTTTCAACGCCGAGCTCTCGGCAGCGGTCCTGCAGTTCGCAGCTGCCGTTTTTCGGACAGCTGAAACAGTACTGGGTGGTGTTGAGTCCGTGGTCGGCGATGATGAGCTGAAGTGCCGTGCGGCGTGCCGCAGTGATCGCATCCGAATTTGTGTGCACGACCATGCCGGGCTTGACGAGGGTGTTGCAGGAGGATACAAGGCCGGCGGTGCCTTCGACCTCAACCACGCAGAGCCGGCAGGAGCCAATGGAGCTCACATTCTTCAGGTAGCACAGCGTCGGAATATGAAGACCGGCGCTGCGCGCAGCTTCGAGAATGGTGGTGCCTTCTTTGACGGAGACAATCCTGCCGTCGATCGTAAAGTCAAACATATTGGATTCTCCCGCCGCAGGACGCACCTGCACCGAAACAGTCGCAGCGCAGGCAGCGGCCGCATTCTTGCTGCACTTCTTCACTGCTCATGCCGATTTCGACTTCATTGAAGTCGCGCTTTCTGAATTTGACCGGCCGCTCGATCAGATTGACGCGCCCTTTGGGCGTGCGGTCATTCATACGCGGAGGCGGCGCTGCAACGCCGCAGTCGAGGTAATGGTGAAAGCCGAGCATTTCATCAATGTTGCGGGCGGCGACCTTGCCGGCGCCCACGGCCTTGATGACGGTGGTGGGACCGCTTTGGCAGTCGCCGCCGACAAAGACATTGGAAAAACCTTCGGCAGCGAGGAATTCGTCCGTCGTAAAAGCGCCCCAGTGCGTCTTCATGCCGAAGGCTTCAAAGGGCGAGGAAACCACATCCTGACCGACGGCTGCCACGATAAGGTCTGCCTCAAGGCGCTCAACGGGCTTTTGCGCATTGACGACGCCGGGGCGGCCGCGCGAGTAGGCGCTGATCATCTGCGGCTGCATCATGAGCGCCGTGCAGGCGCCGGATGCATCGACTTCAATGGAAACCGGCGCCTGAAGCGGGAGCATCTCGACGCCCTCAGCAACGGCGCTTTCGATTTCTTCCTTGAGCGCCGTCATGTCTTCAATGCGGCGGCGATAGACCAGATTCACCTCGGCAGCCCCCGCGCGCACCGCGGTGCGAACGCAGTCCATGGCAACATTGCCGCCGCCGATTACTGCAATCTTTTTGCCGCGGTAGTCCGGGTAGACGCCGTCGCCGATACTGCGCAGCATATCCACGGCGGAAATGACGCCTTTGGCGTCTATCCCGGGCAGACGAAGCTTTTTAGCCGCATGTGCGCCGATGGCGACGAAGACAGCATCGCAAGTTTGCGAAAGCGCCTTCATTTCGTCGGTGCCGACGGGGCTCTCGAGATGGACATTGATGTTGCCCACGCCGAGAATGGCCCGGATGTCTTCGTCCAGACGCTCGCGCGGGAAACGGTAGGCAGGAATGCCGTAGCGCATCATGCCGCCCAAGTGCTTCTTTTCTTCATAGAGCTCCACCGTGTGCCCCATGAGCGCGAGGAAATAGGCACAGGTGAGACCGGCGGGGCCGCCCCCGATGACGGCGATCGTGCGTCCGGTATCAGGCTGACGCTTCGGGGTCGGAACGGTGTCGGCAGCCGCCTGATCGCAGGCGTACTTTTTGATGGCGCGGATATTGATCGGCGCATCAATGAGCGTGCGGCGGCAGCGCTTTTCGCAGGGATGCTCGCACACATAGCCGCAGGCAGTCGGAAAAGGATTGTCTTTGCGGATCAGAGCAACGGCTTCAGCGCTGCGGCCTTCGGCCACGAGCGCGATGTAGCCCGGCACGTCAACGTGCGCAGGACAGAAGGTTTCGCAGGGCACCGACTGAGCGATGCCCTTCTGGCAGCTCTGCTCTTCCGTGTGGTGCTTAAATTCGTCAGCAAAGCGGGTGAGGCTCTCGAGCACCATCTGCGCAGCGTCGTAACCGATGGCGCAGTCCGAACCCAAGCGGATGAATTCCGCCAGTGTTTTGAGCCGGCCGAGATCTTCGGGCTGAGCTTCGCAGTCCACGATGCGGCGCATAAGCTTGGCAAGCTGAGGAAGGCCGTCCCGGCACGGCACACATTTGCCGCAGGTCTGCAGCGCACTCGCTTCAAGGAGGCTCAGCTGCAGCGCAAGCGCGCATTGTCCTGGAGGCGTGGCTTCGATGCGCCGAGCAAAACCGTGCATGGTTTCTTCGTTGCGCGCATCAGTCACAGGGATGGAATGAACGGATAGTCTGGCCACGAACTTCTCCTCGATCTTCATGGCTTGCACCGTGATATAGCTTTATGAATAGGTGCAGGTGGTTGGGGCAGAAGAGCTTGGCAGACTGTACTCACGTTATCCCTTAGCTCTTTGGAGCGGCATTGTATCTTCCGATTGAACGTCTGAGAAGTTCAACCCGCATATCTTTATAAACCTGGGAAAATTTCAGCCTTCAGGGATTGATGCGAAGGAATTAAGCCGTTTGACGTATAAATAATGAAATCCGCTGCGGCAGTAGGGGGATAGACAGCAAAAGCTGTTCCTTATATAACAGATAGTCTGCGCCTGATGTTTGGGAGCCCAGAACGCAGAAGACGATCAGCATCCCTGCAATGAGAATTGCAACCAATCGCAAAGACACAATGCGGAAAAAGCTGATTGAAATCCTGCAAAAGACTGCGGCAGAGGGAATTTCAGCCGACAATGATCTTGCCGGCAAAATTCCGCCATGATAGGACAATCCCCTACATCTTCCGTATTGGTTGTATATTTGCAGTCCGTTGAGGGTTATCCCTGATTTTTGACCATCTTCCTGAGACGGCAGGGATCGCCCGCAGATGCAAAACGCAATAAAGGAGATCACCATGATTCGCACGTTTGCCGCTCTTGCTGCTCTTTTGACTGTCGGTGCCGTTCAGGCTGCCGATATGAATATGGATATGTCCGGCCATGAACATCACATGATGGCGGGGGACCATTCCATGCATATGGCCGCACAGAGCCCGGCTGTTCAGGCTGTCGGCGTTGTCAAGGCTATTGATGCAGCCAACGGCAAGGTCACGATTGAGCATGAACCCATTGCTGCTCTGCAGTGGCCGGCCATGACGATGCGCTTTACCTTCAAGGACCCCAAGCTCGTTGAAGGTCTGAAGGCTGGCGACAAGATTCACTTTACCTTCACGCAGGAAGGTCAGCTCTCGGTCCTCCAGAGCATCGAACGCTGATTGCCCCAAGCACTGCCGGACTCTGCCGCGCACTGATCCGCCGCTCCCCCGGGCTTCTGGCCGAAACGCAGCAGCGCTTCAGTCCGCTTGCTTTGGCCGGCAAGTTTCTGCTTGATCGACCCTCAAGCCGTCATCCCTCGCCGGGACGACGGCTCTCCTCGTATTCCCCTTTTTTGTCAGCCGCCCAATCGCCGCATCGACAAAATGACTGACGGACCGTTCCCATGACGTCGCCTTCCCCGTCCACCTCATCTTCCCCATCGACTCAGACCGGCCGCAGTCCGGTGCTCACGGTGCTTGCTGTGGTTGTCGCTTTAGCTGCCGGCGCTGCTGCCGGCGGATATGCCGTTTGGCGGCACCAGTCTTCACTCGAACATTTCGCGCAGCGGCTCGGGCTCCTTGAATCGACATCAGCTTCCGGAGCGCATTCGGCCTCAGCAGCCCCGCAGACGCCCGCAGGCGTCAAGCTCGCGCAGCCCGATGCCGACGGCAAACCCGTGCTTTATTGGTATGACCCGATGAAGCCTGACGTGCATTTCGACAAACCCGGTCCTTCGCCCTTCATGGATATGGACCTCGTGCCGAAATACGCCCCCGTCGGCGCTGCCGCAGCAAAGCCCAAAGCCAAGGTGAAGCTCGCCGAACCGGATGCTGACGGCAAGCCCGTGCTCTATTGGTACGATCCGATGAAGCCCGACGTGCACTTTGAGAAATCCGGTCCGTCGCCCTTCATGGACATGGATCTGGTGCCGAAATACGCCTCCCAAGCCGATTTATCGGGCGGCGAGGATGAAAATCTTGAGCCTCATGGCGTTGTCATAGATCCGACGCTCACCGCCAATCTGGGTCTGAAGACGGCAAAGGCCGAGGCGGGGCAGCTCTCGCTTTCGCGCTGGTTCCCGGCGGAAGTGCTCGTCAACGGCCACCATACGGCTCAGGTGCAGGCTCGGGCAGAGGGGTTTGTGGAGTCTGTCGCGCCGGTGACGGTCGGTGACTTTGTCAAAAAAGGGCAGCCGCTCGCTCAGCTGACCATCCCGTCATGGGTGGAGATGCAGAGTGAATATCTGGTGCTCGTTGAATTAAAGCGCAGCCGTGCTGAGCTCGACGCAGTGCTTTTGCGCCTCAAGCTTGCCGGCATGCCCGATGCCGACATTGAAGCGCTTCGCCGTACGAAGAAAGTCCGCACGAGCTTTCATATTGCCGCTCCGATTGACGGCGTGCTGACCGCTTTCGCGCTGAAAAACGGCATGAACGTCACGAAGAGCGATGCGGTAGCCGCGGTTGAAGGACTCGATCCGCTCTGGGTAACGGCTTCGGTGCCGGAGCGCTATGCGCCGTATCTGCCTCAAGCGAAGTTTAAGCTCTCCGTTGACGCCTTCCCCGGCCGCATTTGGGAGGCTTCTGCGCCGACAGTGTTGCCGGAGGGCGAAGCGGCTACGCGTACGCTGAAGCTGCGGTTTTCGGTCGACAACCCCAATCTTGAACTGCGCCCAGGGATGACGGCCAAGCTTCTGCTTGCGGCGCCGGGGGCCCAAGGCATTCTCGTGCCCTCGCAGGCGGTGATTGACGACGGACGAAATCCCCGCGTGATCGTGCGTGAAGGGTAGCCGGGGGTGTGGTCGGTCAAGCACAGGTCGTTGTCGATGGTCTTGGGCACACCGATGAACCGCACGCTGCTGCCCACCTGGTCGCCGTAGCGGCTGAGCTTGGCGATGGTGTCCATGGAGTCGTTGCCGCCGATGTAGAACACCGCGCAGATGTCGTACTTGTCAAACAGGGTGAACAGCTTGACGAACGGGCTGGAGTCGGTGTCTGGGTCGGGCAGCTTGTAGCGGCAGCTGCCCAGATAGCTGGACGGGGTGCGCTTGAGCAGCTCAATGCTCATGCGGTCGTCCAGCAGGACATTCAGCTCGATGAGCTCTTCCTTGAGCAGGCCCTCGATGCCGTACTTCATGCCGTACACCTTGTCGGCACCCAGACTGCAGGCAGCCTTGTACACGCCTGCCAGGCTGGAATTGATGACGGCCGTGGGGCCGCCGCTCTGACCAATGATCACATTTTTGGCCATGAGTACCTCCTTCTTGATCCTTTACCGTGAACGATAGAAAACGCCTGCAAACCGATGTTGTCTGCCGCCCTGCTGCAAAGGAACTGCGGCCCTGCACTGCACACAGACCAAAGGCGGCTGACAAAACAAGTTTGCAAGTGGTACAAAAATGATGCAGCATGTGAATGCGCTTTTTGTAAAATGCGCAAAAACTGCTACGACTCTATTGTAACTGTTTTGCCTGTTGTATGCAAGACCCAATTGGTTGCACAGGCAAAAAAATTATGATAGAATGGGAGCACCTGCATCCGATGCGGCGGGCTGCGTCGGCCGCTGGGGGTAAAAACGAGAAAGCTGGAGCAAAAACCATGGGGATTTCACACGAATATCATTCGACATCGCACCGTGCCCGTCACGGCGGCGTGAGCGGCAAGCTGCGCCTGGCAGGGGTGGTGCTGGCCATTTTGGTGCTGGCCTACGCCATTACCGCCATTCTGGAAAACGGTGCATCGGCCAAGGACGCACCGTCGGAGCCGGCGGCCAGCGGCATTGCACAGGACATTCTGGCACCACTGCCCATGCAGGGCGAAGCGGCAGACAGTGACAGCACCGCGCCGGACGGCAGCGGGGACGCACAGGCGGTCACGCAGGAGACCTTTGGCCCGGCCCGGCAGGATGCGGCCGCTGCGGTGGTCAAGGCCTACGACGCCAGCGTCATCCGTCAGCCCAGCTGCGGGCAGGTGGACATGAACTATTTTGCGGACGCGGCCTTTCTGGGTGACAGCCTGACCGTGGGCTTTTCGGACTACCGGATCAATCTGGGCGGGGCGCTGGTCTGCGGTTACACCGGCGTGGGGCCGGATGCCATCGTGAACCGGACGGCGGTCAAGAGCTCCGTCCGCGGGGAAGAGATCGCACTGGATGTGCTGGCCGCTGCCCAACCCAAAAAGCTGTATATCCTACTGGGCACCAACACCCTCACCACGCTGGGTGCTTCCGACCGGTTCCTGGCCTATTACGGCCAGATGCTGGACATGCTGCGGGAGGCGCTGGGGCCGGACTGCGTGATCTATGTGGAGTCGGTCCCGCCGGTGCGTCCGAAAGCGGCCGCCGAGAAGCCGGGTCTTGCTTCCGATGTGCTGCGCGGGGTGAATGAGCAGCTGGCCCAGCTGGCCGCCAGCAAGGGCTGCGTTTATCTGGACCTGTGGGAGGCCCTGGCCGACGGTGAGGGCAACCTGAAAGAGATGCTGGCAGCGCCGGACGGCGTCCACCTGTCGGCCGGCAACGGCTATGGCACCTGGCTCACCTACCTGCGCAACCACGCAAAGTATTCGGCAAACAATTCCTGGACGATGGGCAGTGTGTACAGCGCTCAGTGACCTTAATACGTTGGGGGCAACCTAGAATTTTATGCTGAACACCTGAAGAAATGTTAATTTTTGCATGAACGGACTTCACAAGTGCCTGCCTGGCAGACAAAAAGCACCCGGCGGAAAAACAAACCGCATCCCATTTCCAGAACAGCAGATCTTACGGTCTGACAAATGGGGTGCGGTTCAAACCCGGCGGTTTCGATCTTATATTGTTTTTATTGTTTGCTTGACGGAGTACACTTCAGAGGCCGCAGCGGTCTTTTGCGTTTTGTGGTAAAACTCAGCTCCGGCGCTTGGCCAGTACCGCCGCCCCGCTGGCAGCGGTCAGGACGCCCAGCAGGGCAAGCCCGGCACCCGCCTGCCCGAAGAGGTCGCCCACGGCACCCACAAAGGGGCTTGCGGGGATCATCAGGATGCTGTAGGCCATGCTGTCCACACTGATGAGGGTGGCCCGCTGATCACTGGAGATCAGGGCATTGAGACGCTGGTCGGCATGGAGCAGCCAGACTTCCAGCACGCCCTGCACCAGCATCATGCCCAGAATGCCGCCCCATGCAGGCGCCGCGCCGACCAGAAAGGTCCCGCCGCCGACCAGCAGGGCACACACCGTGTAGAACCGTCGCAGGCTGTGGGGATGTACCCGTCGGCCGATCTCGGTACCGGCCACGCAGGCTGCACCGCCCAGCAGCAAGGGCAGAAAAAGCCACTCGGTGGGCCAGCCCAGCTCCACGAGCCGCTGCTGCAGGAACATCTTGGTCAGATAGCAGGGGACAGAGATGAACGCATCGGCAGCGATGAGTTTTGCTGCCAGCGGGCAGCCGCGCAGGGCGGCGGCACTGTCCCGTACCAGCTGCGCGAACTGGCCCGGCAGCTCTCGCAGGGAATGGGAACTCCGGGCGGCTTGTGCTTCGGTGACCACAGGTTCCTTCAGCAGGAGCATGGCCAGTGTGGAAATGCTGCTGAACAGCGCACTCACCAGATAAAAGCCGGAAAACCGCAGAAACCGCCGCAGTGTGCTGGCAAGGGAGCCGAGCGCGCTGGCCAGCATGCCGATCTGGGAGCGGTTGGCGGCCACGGAAAGATACCGTTCTTCCTGCCCGGCCTGCTTCAGGCTGTCGTAGGTCAGAGCGGCATCGGTGCCGGAAAACATGGTGTTGGACAGGGCGTTCAGCCCCATTGCCGCACAAATCAGGAAAAGGCCGGGCGCAAATGCCATGAGCAGGCTGCTCAGCACTGCCAGGATACCGCCCGCCACAAGGGCCCGTTTACGCCCCAGCAGGTCGGCGGCCATTCCGCTGGGCACCTCGCACAACAGGCTGACGATATGGTAAACGCTCTCGGCAAGGCCGATCTCCCACAGCGAGAATCCGCGGGCGGCCAGCAGCGCCACCCACACGGCATCCGTGATGCGCAGGCCGGAAAAGAAATTGGACAGATAGATGCAGCGCAGCTGCTTTTTCAAATGAATGGTATGATTCATGGGGAACACCCTTTCTGCTTCTGCGTGAAACAGTGCCCCATTTCCCGGCAAAACAAAAACGCCCCACAGCAAAGCTGCGCGGCGCATAAAAACGATGCTCCACGCTTTGCCGGAAGAAAAATGGGTACACTTCGAGCCGGAAATGCTTAGGGGTTGCCTTTTTTAAAGAAAACGCAGCCGTTCCAGCCCATCCGGGTGTACCCTCCTTCCATGCAAAGCGCTGCACTGAATATAACATGACAGAGCCAAAATGTCAAGTCAAAACCGGAAACCTGCGCAAAATCTGCCCGCCCCGCTTGCAAACCGCCGCAAAATGTGGTAACATAACAAGTGGTTATAAAACCTGAATACTCCCAAACGCAGCGACGGAGAGAGTAGGTTTGTTCGGCACAGCAAAGAGAGGGGCTTCACCGGCTGAAAGGGTCCCCGCGTGCAGACAGGCTGAAGTTCGCTCCTGAGCGGCCTGCGCGAACGGCTTTGCGGCCCACTAGCACAGGACGGTTGCGCCCCGTTACGGCGTTTGAGTGCCGCCCGCTGCTTGCGCAAAGGGCGGAAACCGGGTGGTACCGCGGAGCAGACTGTTACAGCTTCGTCCCTTTTGCCTGAGAACAGGCAGAGGGGACGGAGCTTTTTTCATGCCTCCGCTCATGAACACGAAGTAGGAAAAGGAGAGAACATCCATGCAAGCAATGATCGACGAGCTGGCAAAACAGGCCGAAGAGAGCCTTGGTCAGGTCTCCAGCAAAGAAACGCTGGCATCCTTCTGGCAGGAATACCTCAGCAAGAACGGCAAGATCCCTGCCCTGATGAAGAATCTGCGCACCGTCGCACCCGAAGAGCGCCCTGCCATGGGCAAGATCATCAACGAGCTCAAGCAGAAGGTACAGGCCGAGTACGACGCTGCCGCTGAAAAGGTGAAGGCTGCCGAGCTGGCTGCCCGCAACGCCGCCGAGACGGTGGACATCACCCTGCCCGCCAAGACCCGCCCCATGGGCGGCCTGCACCCGCTGACCCTGATCACCAACCAGATCATCGACGTGTTCTCCGGCATGGGTTTTTCGGTGGGCACCTTCCCGGAGATCGAGGACGATGACCACAACTTTACCCGCCTGAACGTGCCCAAGGATCACCCGGCACGCGACATGCAGGACACCTTCTACCTGTCGGAGGAGTTCCTGCTGCGTACCCAGACTTCCGGCGGCCAGATCCGCACCATGGACGTTCAGAAGCCGCCCATCAAGATCCTGATGCCCGGCCGTGTGTTCCGCTCCGACTCGGACGCTACCCACAGCCCCATGTTCCACCAGATGGAAGGTCTGGTCGTGGACAAGGGCATCACCCTGGGCGACCTGCAGGGCGCACTGAACACCTTCGTGCAGAAGCTGTTCGGTGCCGACACCCACACCCGCCTGCGTCCTTCTTACTTCCCGTTCACCGAGCCCAGCGTCGAGGTGGACGTGAGCTGCTTTGAGTGCCACGGCAAGGGCTGCCCGCTGTGCAAGCACACCGGCTGGATCGAGGTGCTGGGTGGCGGCGTTGTCAACCGCAAGGTGCTGGAGAACTGCAACATCGACCCGGACGAGTACTCCGGCTTCGCTTTCGGCATCGGCATCGAGCGTATCGCCATGCTGAAGTACGGCATCAACAACATCGGTCTGATGTTCGAGAACAACCTGCAGTTCCTCAAGCAGTTCCACGAATAAGAGGGGAGAGAACAAACAATGAAAGTACCGTTCAGTTGGTTAAAAGAATACGTAGACATCGACGTTACCGCCCAGGAGCTGGAGGAGAAGCTGTTCTCCTGCGGCTTTGAGGTGGAAGAGCTGATCCCGCTGGATGCCGGCATCAGCAAGGTAGTCGTCGGTAAGATCGTGGAGATGGAAAAGCAGGAGGGCACCCACCTGACCAAGTGCGTGGTGGACTGCGGCGACTATGGCCACGACATCCGCATCAGCACCGGTGCTGCCAACATGAAGCTGGGCGACTGCGTGCCCGCTGCGCTGGATGGCTCCACCCTGCCCGGCGGCATCAAGATCAAGGCCCGCAAGATGCAGGGCGTGGAGTCCAACGGTATGCTGTGCTCCGGTGAGGAGCTGGGCCTGAACGAGGACCTGTTCCCGGGTTCTGAGGTCTACGGCCTGCTCATCCTGCCGGAGGACTCTGTCCCCGGCACCGACATTGCCCCGGTGGTGGGTCTGGATGACTACATCTTCGACATCTCCATCACCGCCAACCGCCCGGACTGCCAGTCCGTGCTGGGCATCGCCCGCGAGGTCGCTGCCATCCTGGGCAAGCCCCTGCACATGCCCGCCATGGACTACAAGGCTGTCTGCGAGCCGGATGCGCCCATCACCGTCAAGGTGGAAGCGCCCGATCTGTGCCCTCGCTATATGGCACACTATGTGCGCAACATCCGCATGGGCGAGTCTCCCCGCTGGATGAAGCGCCATCTGGCTCTGTGCGGCCTGCGCTCCATCAGCAATGTGGTGGATATCACCAACCACACCCTGCTGGAAATGGGCCAGCCCATGCACGCCTTTGACCTGAACAAGGTGGCCGGCCGCACCATCGACGTGCGCCGTGCCCACGAGGGCGAAAAGATCATCACCCTGGATGAGAAGGAGTTCACCCTGAACCCCAACAACCTGGTCATCTGCGACGCCGAGAAGCCGGTGGCTCTGGCCGGCATCATGGGCGGTGCCAACTCCGGCATGGACGAAAACACCACCAGCCTGCTGTTCGAGTGTGCCACTTTTGCCCGCGACTGCGTGCGCAAGACCAGCCGCGCTCTGGGCCAGAACAGTGATTCTTCTGCCCGTTACGAGAAGGGCGTGGACCGTCATTCTCCGGAGCTGGGCCTTGCCCGTGCCCTGCACCTGATCCAGGAGCTGGACTGCGGCGACATCACCACGCTGGAGTATGACCTGACCGACGGCCGCCCGCTGGAGCGCAAGCACATCGTGACTACCCCGGCCAAGATCTGCGGCGTGCTGGGCATCACCGTGCCGGACCAGACCATGATCGACATCCTGCAGCGTCTGGAGTTCACCGTGGACGTGCAGGCTAACGGGAGCTGGGATGTGTCCGCCCCGCTGTACCGTGAGGATGTGGAGAGCTTCCCGGATCTGGCCGAGGAAGTCATCCGCGAATATGGCTACGACCACATCGTGCCCACCTTCCTGAACACCGCAGCCGTGACCAACGGCGGCCTGAACTACGACCAGAAGCAGCAGCTCAAGGCCAAGCGCCTGCTGGCAGCACAGGGCTTCTACGAGGCTTCCACCCTGGCCTTCTACTCCACCGCAGAGTTCGATATGCTGCACCTCCCGGCAGAGGATGAGGCCCGCAAGGCTATCCGCATCCTGAACCCCATCAGCGAGAACCTGTCCATCATGCGCACCCTGCTGGCTCCCTCCATGCTGAACGTCATCGTGGACAACCTCAAGAAGGGCAACGCGGAGGGCCGCCTGTTCGAGATGGCTCCGGTCTACCTGGCTAAGGAACTGCCCATCAAGGAGCATCCACACGAGCGCCAGACCCTGTGCCTGGGTGCCTTTGGCCCGGAGGAGGATTTCTTTACCGTCAAGGGCGCATTGGAAGCACTGGCAGACTGCTTCGGCCTGCACTTTGACTATAAGCGCGAGACCACCCCGTGGCTGCACCCCGGCATCAGCGCCGCTGTGTATTGCAACGGCAAGCGTCTGGGTGTGTTTGGCAAGCTGGCCAACGAGATCAACGCCGAGCTGGAAATCGCAAAGGACCAGAAGGACAGCCAGAACATCTACCTGGGCGAGCTGGATTATGAGGCTCTTATGTCCTGCGTGGAGGGTGAGCTGCGCTATCAGCCGCTGAGCCCCTATGCACCGGTCAAGCGCGACCTGGCACTGGTCTGCGACGAGGCCGTTACCTGCGGCGAGATCCAGGAGACCATCCAGAAGGCCAGCCCGCTGGTGAGCGAGGTCAAGCTGTTCGACATCTACCGTGGTGCAAACCTTGGCGAGGGCAAGAAGAGCATGGCCTTCAGCCTGTCTCTTGCAGACCCGAAGAAGGAAGTCTCTGCCGAAGAAGCAGAGCGCGCCGTCAAGAAGATCCTTGGCAACCTGAAGTTCAAGCTGGGCATTGAGATCCGCTGAACTCCCTATGTAAAGTAATATAATAGAAGGGCCGCCTGTGCAGCAATGCACAGGCGGCTTTTTGCATGGCAGGATACAAGAAAATGAAGGAATCTCAGATTTTCCTCAGAAAACTTGCCGAAAAGTGTTGACAGAAGGCGGGAGGTGTGGTATTATACTTGAGCGCCAAGCGCTGAGACAAAAGAATGACTTCTGAAGCCTCAGCACGAAGCCTTTGAAAAGAACCAATAGACGCTGAAAAGTTCCGGTCAGCACCGAGAAACTTTGAAGCATCC